>JAESFU010000159.1_pt1 | contig 94272 bp, 89 predicted proteins | sample 9269461 | NCBI WGS metagenome assembly JAESFU01 (sample SAMN14502556, study PRJNA617107) | algae metagenome | isolation source: Stenomitos rutilans HA7619-LM2 and co-occurring heterotrophs from cave walls | place: USA: Waikapalae cave, Hawaii | collected 2009-07-28
CCGGCCCCTCCTACAACAGGAGGGGCCGGGCCGACGCTCGGTTGGGGGTGGTAAAATTATCACTCTATCTGACAGTATCCACAGAGCCTGAAATTACTTTAAACGTATCAGTCAACCCATCGCCCCGGCGATCTAAACAGCTTCAGCCTATGCGACGCTTTCTTCCGATTTTACTCATTAATCTGTTCGCTCTCTGTTGTTCGCTTTCGGCGCAGGAATTAGCCAGCAACCGGCAGCGCGATATTGTTTTTACGTCGGTCAACGTGATTCCGATGGACCGGGAGCGCGTTCTCGAAAACCAAACGGTGGTAGTTAGAAACGGCAAAGTAACGGCAATGGGAAACGCCGGAGCGGTGAAAGTTGACAAAGACGCCCTTGTGGTCGACGCAAAAGGAAAATACCTGATGCCGGGCTGGGCCGAAATGCACGCCCATGTGCCGCCCATCGACGACATCGAGCCAATGAAAGACGTGCTGACGCTCTATCTGGCAAACGGCATCACCACCATTCGGGGGATGCTGGGCCACCCTAAACACCTCGAACTCCGCTCCAAAATCAATAGTGGCGAAATTCTCGGGCCGCACTTTTATGCAACCGGCCCGTCCTTCAATGGACAGACGGTAAAAACCCCCGAACGGGGTGCCGAAATGGTTCGGGAGCAGAAAGCCGCCGGATACGATTTCCTGAAACTGCACCCTGGTTTGACTAACGTAACCTTCCCGGCCATTGCCAAAACTGCCCACGAGGCAGGCATTCCGTTTGTGGGGCATGTGTCGTTCAACGTGGGCGTTTGGCGGGCCATCGACGCGGGCTATTCGTCCATCGACCATTTAGACGGTTTTGTAGAAGCCATCGTACCCCGTTCCGATACGCTCGCCGAACAGGAAACCGGCCTGTTCGGAGCCTGGATTGCCTACCGGGCTGATGCCGCCCAGATTCCAAAGTTGATGAAGGGGCTGCGCGACAAACACATACGGGTAGTGCCCACCCAGGCTTTAGCCGAGCGCTGGCTTTCGCCCCTTCCGGCGGATGCGTTCACATCGGCTCCTGAAATGAAATACATGAAACCGCAGGAGATAACCAACTGGACGAACGCTAAAACCGGCTACATGAATAACCCCAACTTCTCGAAAGATCATGCCGAGAAGCTGATTCAGGTTCGGCGGAAGCTGATTTACGAATGCCAGAAAAACGGAGTTGACTTGTTGTTAGGCTCCGATGCACCTCAGGTGTTCAACGTGCCGGGCTTTTCCATTCACCACGAAATGAAGTACATGGTCGATGCCGGACTAACCCCCTACGAAACCCTACGGGCCGGAACCGTGAACGTCGCGTCATATCTGAACAAACCCGACTGGGGCACTGTCAAAACCGGTAACGTATCGGACCTGGTCTTGCTGAGTGGTAATCCACTGAAAGATATTAACCAAACCCAAAACATAGAGGGCGTGATGATGGGCACGAACTGGCTATCAAAAGCGTATATTCAGCAGGAGTTGAAGAAACTGGAGAAGTGAACGCTACCCCAACTCGGCAGGGTGGGGTTATCAAATCATTTCCTTCGCAAGCCATCGAGCAAATACTCCAGCCCGTTCAACCTGATTTCATACATGGTTTGGAGCAACATACCGAGTTTGCCCGCTGGAAACCCTTTCTGGGCGAACCACTCTAAATAAGATACAGGCAAGGCCCTGATTAGCCGACCTTTGTATTTGCCAAAAGGCATCTGGTAATGCAGGAGTTCAAGCAAGAGTTCGGAATTGCCGTTCGGTTGTTCGGTGTTCATACAGTTAACGAGAACATAGCTGTAGTGTCAGGTTCTCAAACCTGACACTACACGCGGGAAACATTACCCCACCGCCGGTTCGAGCAGGCGAATGGTGCCTGCCGTTGCGTCAATCTCGGCGTCGATACCCAGCGGGACCGTAAATTTATCGCGAATATGACCAATCATAGCCCCTGAAAACGCGGGTTTGTTCAGGGAGCCAATATGTTCTGCCAAAACGTCGTCTAACGTAAGCGAACCGTAACTGCCGCTGCTGGGGCCGCAATCGGTACATTTCCCGAACACGAAACCCGCTATCTGATTAAGAATTCCTGCCAGCTTAAGTTGGGTCAGCATCCGGTCCATGCGGTAAATATCTTCGTGTATATCTTCCAGAAACAGGATGGTATTCTGCCAATTGGGTAAATAAGGTGAACCCACTAAGTGACTCAGTACGGTAAGATTGCCGCCCACTAAGCGTCCCCGTGCCAGCCCCGGCCGGATGGTGGTGATGCGATCCTCCGTTTGGGTGAGGTTATCGCCCTTGTCGGTAGGGTTTCGCATGGTTAGCGCTTCACCTTCCATCAGTAATCGCCGGAACCAATCGACTGTGTAGGCGTTAAACGTAGCCGACCCAACGGGACCGTGCAGCGTAACAAGGCCGGTTTTGGCATAAATTCCTAACAGTAATGCCGTAATATCGCTATAGCCAATCAGAATTTTTGGGTTGCGCTGAATAAGGTCATAGTCCAGCAGCGGCAGCAGCCGGGCGCATCCCCACCCGCCATGAATCGCCATAACGGCTTTCACCGAGCGGTCGTTGAAGAAGGCGTGCAGATCGGCCACCCGGTCGGCGTCGCGCCCGGCGAGGTAACCATAGCGGTCATACACATGCGGCCCCACCCGCGTCTGAAATCCCAGTGCCTGGAGCGATTCTTGAGCAATTGTCACCGTTTGTGTGTCAAAGGCCGGTGCCGCCGGACAAAACAGCCCCACCGTGTCGCCGGGCCGCAATCGGTCGGGTTTAATAAGGGTGGGAGGAGACTGGTTAACGGCCAGCGAAAAAAACGGAGCCAGACTGGTGGCCTGAAGAAACGAACGGCGTGAGGGCATGAGAAATAGAAACAGGCATTGGTGCAGAAAGATAGCCGAAAACAGTATTCCGGGCAAGTATAGCTATAACCGTTAGCTATGCTTGATGACATGGACAAAGTAAGTGATGTTCTGCAAATCAGTAAGTTCGTATTATCCGGGCCTTTTGTAGTCGTGCCGAAAGACTTACTTCCGGCCTGAACTCATATTGTTTCGCAGCAGAAACAGTATTAACCCAACCAATCCTATTTATGATCAACACACTACGTTTCCGATTCGCGCTTGCTTTGGTGAGCCTTTGCTGGGCGTTTTCGGCCGTTCAGGCGGCTAAGCCCCTGAGTACAGTGGCCCAACTAACGGCTGAGTGGCAGCGCGCCAAAGAGTACACGAAGGAATATTTAGACACGATGCCCGAAGACGGCATGGGCTACAAACCCACGCCCGAAGTGCGGAGTTTTGCTGACCAGATGCTGCACTTAGCGAACGCCAATTACAATTTTGCCGCGTTGGCCAGCGGAAAAGCGAATCCATTTCAGGGCAAGAAAATGGAGGAAATGGCCGATTTGAAAACAAAATCGGCCCTTACCAAAGCCGTGATGGACAGCTATGATTTTATGATCGACGCCGTGAAGGGCATGAGCGATGCACAATTGGGCGAAATGGTGAAAATGGGGCAGCGCGAAATGAGCCGCGAGACAGTGCTGGCTAAAGCCTTTGAACACCAGACCCACCACCGAGGCCAAACCACTGTCTATATTCGAATGAAGGGCGTTAAACCCCCAAATGAGAAATTGTTTTAGTATAGAGAAGACCTGCCAACGCGGGTCTTTTTGTTTTGAAATTATCCCAAATGCCATCACTACTTCGCTCTTCAATACTTCTGATGACACTGTTTCTGCTTTTAGCACAATGTCGGCAGAAAAAGCTCCAGGCTCCGAAAGCTGAGGGGTTCGATCCACCCATTCCCGCAACGCTTTCGTATGTGGCCGGGACAATTACGTTTCAACTGCGGGAGTTGGCCGAGAAAATCAATAAGGAACTCGATCCGGTGCTGGTGGGGAAAGAAACCAAGCACGGAAAAGTAAAAGGTATTATTTCGTTCCGGGTAAAACGTTTAGGACCGGTTCAGGTACAGTATGTTAACCACCAGATAAAACTGTCGGCTCCGCTGCAAATGTGGCTTACCAAACCCTTTAGCAAAGATACCACGCCCCCCAAACGTCCGTTCTGTGCGCTGCACGTCAATTTTCAAACACCCATAGGCGTTACGCCCAAATGGCGCTTAGACAGCCGGACGCAGTTCACCGATTATCAGTGGATCGTTAAACCCGAAGTTCGCTTGCTGGGGGGCGAAATCTCCCTGACGAAGCTGGCCCAGCGTATTCTGGAGAGTCACAAAACGGACATTGAAGCCGCCATTGATTCGGCCATTCACCGCGACCTGCGACTTGATCAGATGGTAAAACCGATTTGGCATGACCTGCAAAATCCACTGCTTATCAACAAAGAATATGGACTTTGGTTAGTGCCTAAACCCATTAGTGTGGCGGCTGGGCAGGTCAACGGCAACGCCACGCAGCTATCGACGCCCATTCGAATCGCCTTTGAAACCCAAACTGAACTCAAACCCAAAGCGCCCGTTCACGCCCGAACGCCCCTGCCGCTGTTACAGAAACGGGAGCAGGTGTCGCAAACGTCTGATTTGCACCTGATGAGTTTTATACCCTATGCCGACATCAACCGAATGCTGGCCATCACGGTGAACAGTCAGGAGAAGAAACTCATGCTCGGTGCACTTACCATCAAACGGGCATCGGTCTATGGCGGGCAGCGGTCGCTAATCGTGAAAGCCGAGGTGGATGGCCTTCTGGACGGAACGGTTTATTTGAAAGGACGCCCCACCTTCGACACGCTGACGAACACGCTCCGCGTTATGAATCTGGATTTCGATACCGAAACGGCAGGTCTGCTGTCGAAAAACACGAATGGTTTGGGGCACAAAGCCCTGCGCGAGTTGCTGGCGAATCTGTTAACCATCCGATTAGGCGATGATCTGGCTAAACTACCCCAAACAATCGATACGGCGTTTGAGCAGGGTGGAGCCGGTAAAAAGACCGATTTAGGCATTCAGACCTTTCGGTTTACGCCCCAGAAGATAGCCATCCGTCCCGATGGTATTCAGTCGTTAATTAAAGTCGAATCGAAGGTAGGGATAAAAGTTAATCAGTTATAAATCGCCGAGGAAACAATACTGGAATCGGGTCGCTGCAAATCAATTTAATGAAGCCGCCTGTGGGTAGATGTTTAGGATACTGGTCTTAACCTGTTAATTGCTCACGCTTATTAATCATTAATCAGGAACCTATGAAATCATCCGTTTCCAAATCAACCCCTTTATTCCAGAAATTATCTATTCTTGTTCTGAGCGTGTTTACGCTCTCGTCGGCACTCGCTCAGGTCGGCGTTGGGACCAAACCCATTAAAGGCGCAGAAATGCTGTTTGATGGCTCCCGCAAAATGCTCGACGAGAAATGGACCTATTGGCAAGGCCCGCGTTTAGCCGCCACGCTACCCATCAAATGGACCGTTGAAAAAGACCCGGCGGGCAGCGGCATGGTTATGAACAGCAACGACCCCTCGGCTGCGGGCGGTAAATATGGCGCGGCCGACATTGTGACCAAAGAAGCGTTTCGGGATTTCCGGCTGCACGTCGAATTTTATGTGAGCAAACCGGGTGGCAATAGTGGCGTATATCTGCAAAACCGCTACGAGATTCAGATTTTCGATGGCGATACCACCTCGCACGGACTGGGGGCCGTTATCAACGAAAGCCCATCTCCCTACAAATTATACACAGGCCCGGGCAAATGGAACGCCTACGACATTGAGTTCCGGGCGGCTCGTTTCGCCAATGGCAAACGCACCGAACCGGCTATGGTATCAATGTATTTGAACGGTAAAAAGGTACACACCAACCAGAAAATCAATCAGGTATGGGGTGGCCCTAACTCCGGCATTGACGGTGGCAACGACGACGGCAAAGGCATCACCGACACCCCCGGCGGCATCAAACTCCAGGCCGAAGGCCACGACGTGCTCTATCGTAATATTTGGATTAAACCGCTGGAGTTGACAATGGCAAGCACAGATTTCTGAATACTAACTCCCCATTTTGACATGAATCAAAACGGGGATTAATTAACTGATGTTACGCTACCTAAGCTATTGCGCCCCTACAGGGCTTAAGCAATGGTGGATATTCTTTCCTACAAAGATTAGGCCCCTACGGGGCGCAGCCAACCCTAACTCCTGCGCCCCGTAGGGGCCTAATCTTTGTAGAATCAGTACGCTCACAACTATATAGCCCTGTAAGGGCGTAACATCAGTAATTAATCCAGACCTATGCAAACGTCCTCTCAGGAAACGATGCGATTGAACGGGTTGAAAGTGGCCTGGGTACTACTTCTGTTAGCCATATGTTGCCATAACTCGTTTGCACAACACCCTTCGCCCCAGCAATTGGTTCAACAGCAGATTGATGGCTGGAACAACCACGATGCCGTTGCGTTTGCCGCCCCCTACGCGGACACGACTACGCTCTATACCTACCCGGATAAGGTGCTGGCGCGCTTCCGCACACACAAAGAAATTGAGGCCTATTATGCCAACATCTTCAAAGCCAATCCCAATCTGCACTGCGACGTAGCAAACCAGATGATGGTGGGCAATACCGTGATTCTCCACGAAAAAATTTCCGGCTGGGTCAACCGCCCAAACTTTGAGTCATTGGTTATTTACCACGTTGAAAATGAGAAGATTGTACGGGTGGATTTTGTGAGGAGGTAGGAGAATGGATGTATAGTAAGTTTCTACAAGGTTCACTGTAACAGGTAAAGGATGTTAGTATAAACTTCAACGGAAAGGGAAAAGATTAACTATATTATATTCGACTGGAGTACAAAATGAAAAACATTGATTACAATTTATTAAATTATTTGGATTATATCTTTAAATAGCTTTTTTTTAGCATTCGCTTGGTTAGTAATAGCAAATATGTTTAAGCAATGCTTTGTTGAGATGCCCTTTGACTCAAGATTTGATGGTATTTGGAAAGCTGTGATTAAGCCTACTGTCGAAGGGCTGAATCATAAATGCATCAGGGGCGATGATATATTTACCACTGGTTCCGTTCTCGAAGATATTTTTAAACAGATAAAGTCTGCGGATTATGTAATAGCTGACATATCAATTCCAAACCCAAATGTTTATTATGAGTTAGGTTATTCACATGCTTTGGATAAGAAGGTGATATTGATAACTCAGGATATAAGCCTTTTGCCCTTTGATTTAAAACATCAACGAATATTAATTTATACAGACTCAGCGCAAGGAGCGGAAGATCTAAAGATTAATTTAAAGAAATTCATAAATAATTTATAAAGATGGCACAATACGGAAACTCTGATGATGATGATGATGACGACAGAGGTATGTTCGGCGGAACATCTTCTTCCCGTACAGCCTCAGTTGCTCGTACTACGCCTGTTTTAGATAATTTCTCTATAAGTTTGAGTAAAATATTATTAAAGGATAATATTAAATATTATGCAAAAGAGAGAGAAGTAAATCAATTATTAAAGTTTCTACAAAAAAGGGAAAAGCATCACACCTTTATTATAGGCGAGGTGGGTATTGGAAGACACAGTCTTGTAAAAGCAGTTGTTCAGAAAATACAAGATAAGAATGTTGGCATTCAACTCAAAGATTTATCTTTTAAGCTCATCGATTTTGATAGCATAGTTGCTGGAACAAAATATCGTGGACAATTTGAAGAACGCTTTAAAGCAATTACTAATGAACTTGAAAAAACAGACAATGTAATTTTATATTTTGAAAATATTTCTACGTTCCTGTTTGAAGACGATAACTGGAATTTTGGTTATAGTTTTAATCAGTTATTGAAGAGTAAAGTTGTAAGAATAATCGCGGTTCTTACTGCAGATGAATATGAAATTTTCTTGAAAAAATTTAAATCCCTGCATAGATATATAAATATTATAAAATTATTTCCGCCAAATAGTGATGAGACACTTGAAATTCTAAAATGTCATTTATTAAATTATCAAAATGAATATTCGTGTACTATTGATGAAATTACACTAAAGAATTTAGTTGAATTGTCAGATATATATGTACCTGATGAATTTCAACCCAGTAAATCTATATCCTTATTAGAAGAAATATGTGTCACTAAAAATATAAATCTTTTGAATTATGTTAGCCCTGATAGCGACTTCTTTTTGTATTCGAAAGAGTACGATTCAATAATTCAGAGAATTGAGGCTATCAAATATGAAAAAAATGAAGTGGTAAAAAGGCAAAGATACGAAGAAGGCGCTTTACTAAGAGATGAAGAAAAAAAGTTAGAACAAAAAGCTGAAAAAGTGAAAAATAAGTTAGAAGTGAGTCGAAAAGATATTGAGCTATCTATTACCATTGATGATGTAATGTCAACTTTGAGTGATGTAACAGGAATAAGTGTCTCGAAAATCGTTAATGGAGAAGATATCCCTAATAGATTATCTAATTATAATATTTATGAGAATACTTTAAGCCTACCCCGATTTGAGATATCCCAGACACAATCAATACTGCATGGTGATCAAATTATTATAAAAAGGGGCACAGCTTTTGTTCTTATGCCACATACAAAGGAATTTGATGATATTTTTAATTATGTTATCAAGCCTGCAATGGAAACAAATGATTTGTCTGTATTAAAAGCTGATAATATTTATCAGCCAGGAAATATTTTGAGTCAGGTCTGGCACGAAATAAGATCGGCTGAAGTAATAGTTGCTGACGTTTCAGATCATAACCCTAATGTAATATTTGAGTTGGGTCTTTGTTATGGAATTCAACGGTGTCCAATTATATTAACCAGAGATCCTGCTGAGTTACCATTTAATTTAAGAAATCTTAGATATATTCATTATGAAAATACTACATCTGGTGCACAGAAATTAAGAGAGAAGTTAACTTCAACAATCGCTGAGTTTCTATCAGCCGTTAGGATTCAAATGTGAATTTCACCTCAACTTCATATCAATTTCCCCCAGCAAATACCCCTTCGGGTCGCTGGCGTATTCCCAGAACATGACGCCCGCTAAGCCTTTCTTTTTTACGTAGCGGCACTTGGCTTTCACAGATTGCTCGTCGTCGTAGGAGACAAAGCGTTTTAGGTTGGCGTTGTATAGGTACGGCGCTTTGGCTTTGCGGTCCCAGTGGCGTTTGTAGGCGGGGTTGGTGAGCAGGCTGTCTTTGATGAAGGTGTAGCCATTGCCCCGTTCTACTTTCACAATCGAGCGGGGGTGGGCGTCGGGGTCGTCGGTTTGCAATTGCCACGCCCGGCCGTAGAACGCAATACCCAGCACTAATTTTTCGGCTGGCACACCAGCCTGTTTGTAGCGTTTTACGGCCAAATCGCCGGATTGCTCGTTGGTTACTTTGCCCGTTTCGTACAGGTTCGTATGATGCCCGGCCAAAGAGCCGCCGGTGAAAAAATCATACGACATCACGTTAATGAAATTTAAGTATTGCTGCGCCTGCGCCATGTCGGTGTGCGTAAAAATAGCCTGGTTTCCAGGCAGGGCGGTCGTTACTAAATAGGGCTTGCCGGTCTGCTGTGTCAGGCTGTTTAGCTGCTCGCGCAGGGTTTTGAACAGGAACGTGAAATTCTCTTTGTCTTCGGGCCGGAACACGTTGTCTTCGCCCTTCATGCCGGGGTATTCCCAGTCGATGTCGATGCCATCCAATTGATATTCCCGCACAATATCCACCGCCGATGCGGCAAAGGCCACGCGTGCGGTGTCGGTCAGCACGGCGTCGGAAAAGTTTTCGCTCCACGACCAGCCGCCAATGGAAATCAGGATTTGCAGGTCTGGGTTTCGCCCTTTCAGGTTGTTCAGGTTGCGGAGGTTGGTGGAGTCGGTGGCGAGGTTGTGCAGCCACGCCCGGTTCTTTCGGACATCCACAAAGGCGTAATTGATATGCGTCAGTTTTTCGACGGCAATCGCGTCGGTATTGACCAACCCGCGAAAACCGCCCACATAAGCGAGCACAATAGGTCGGAGCCTGGAGTCGGGTTTAAAGCCAGTAGTTAACAGGAACCCGAGGAATAGAAAGCTAATAAGAAGAAGCGTTCGGCGTGTGGAACAGGTCATTTTGTGAATAGAAAAACGATTGAATCAGGCTATGATATTGGCTGTTTTACGACGGTAATCAGCGATGGAAATGTTGCCGCAATACCCCCGTTAGTTTGTCGCATTTACACGCGCTTTGTCCCGGCCGTAATCGGTATTTTTATAAAGTAAACCTCAAAAAACAAATACTATGGCAACGCAAATTTTTGTCAATCTGCCCGTTAAAGACCTCAACAAATCCGTTGAATTCTTCACCAAACTCGGCTTCAGCTTTAACCCTAAATTCACTGATGAGAACGCTACCTGCATGATTGTCGGCGAGAATATCTTCGTAATGCTGCTGGTAGAGAAGTTCTTCAGGGAGTTTACCAAAAAAGAAATCGCTGATGTGTCGAAAACGATAGAAGTGATGGTGACGTTATCGGCAGATAGTCGGCAGGCCGTTAATGAATTCGTGGAAAAAGCGGTAGCGGCTGGTGCCACCACGCCCAATGAGCCCTATGGCGAGCAGGAGTTTATGTATGGGCGTAGCTTCGATGATCTGGACGGGCACCACTGGGACATCATGTACATGGATCTATCGGCAATGCAACAAGGATAAAAAGTGTACTTTTACGTATCGCGCCCCATGACCGCTACATGTGCAGGTCATGGGGCGGAACTAAAATTGCATGACAACCAACGAGATTTACGACGTGTTGACCGATGCCATCAGCACGATCATTCCCGACGAGTGGACCATCGCCCGGCTGAATGTTCAATTCCTGTCAGACGGGCAGGAGGTCGAATTCGATGGTACGTACCTGACGCCAGCGGGCGAAGCCGAAGCCCTGCCCATCGACTTTCCAGATGAAGTCGTTGAAGCGGTTCAGGAACTCTATCTGCACCGAAAAACTGACGGTCATCCCCGCGCCAATCGGCTGGAAATCGACCTCACGGCGCAGGGAAATTTCACTACCGATTTCAGTTGGGATCAGGAAATTCAGGACGAGGAAGACCACTTCAACAACGGCGGCACCGCCCGCGAATGGATGGCTATTCGGAAAGCCAAATATGGTTCGGACGACGAAGAAGAGGGTACGTCGTAAGAGCTATTCCCATTTGTCTCTGTACGAAAACGTAGGCATCTGCCAGTCGTAGCGAATAGACAATAAACGGATGGTCAGCCCAACCACCGCTGCTGCAATCATCGCGACATGGGCGTTGCCAAACCAATGAGACATGGCGAGGTAAACAATTCCCGTTACCAGCGACGCGCTGGCGTAAATTTCTTTGCGGAAAAGCAAAGGGATATCGTTGCATAAAACATCCCGCAGAACACCACCCGCGCAACCCGTGATTACCCCACTGAACACGATAATCGAAACCGGAAGCTGAATCCCCTCGGCAACCTGGCAGCCGATAATGGTAAAGACCACCAAACCAAGGGCATCTAAGTATAGGAACAGCTTTTTTAACCGGCTCATAAACGAAGCGATCAGGGGGTAAACAACGCGGCTCCGGCTGTTATGAGTAGGTATTCGGGATGCTCGACCCAACTCATTGGATAATGGCCAAACAGAACGTTACGGATGGTGCCACCCCCCAGCGCCGTAATCCAGGCAACAATGCAAACACCCACCCAGTCCATATCCCGCCGACCCGCCGATAATGCGGCTGTCATGGCTTCTGCCGTTATGGCGATAATATATAAGATGTGCAGCATGGTAATCGGTTTTACAAATATCGGTTAATGGCGGTTCGCTCGAACAAGGGCGGGTAATCAACAACAAGACCGAACTCATCGACGGTTAGAACGGCCTCAAAATCATTGGGTACGTTCTCATATTTGTACGTTGTTTCCGAGAGTCGCGTATAAGTCTGTCGAACAGGTTTTACTTCATCGGTTAACAGATCGATAGACAAAACCTGAAGTTGGCTGCTTTCGTTTTTAGCCAGTTTCAGCCGGTTGACTGGTAACGTATTGGTAAACGGTGTCAACGAAATATCGATGTCAGTACATCCTCTGAAGCGGTCTGTAGACTGGTTGTTAAGTGTCCAGTTGCCCTGGCCATCGCTGTGGAATCGCAGCGATTTCTGCGTGTTATCAACCTGAGCGTTTATGTCGCAGCGTATAGTTTCCCAGAGCAGATTTGTTTGGATAACATACTCAACCCGATACAGGTGCTGCTCATACATACCAACAATGACAGACGTAATTTCTGATCCTGTGTCTGTACGCACCAGAAGGCAGTCTTCCAGCGAATAATAATCTTTCCCCGTCCAGAGTAGATTGATCTGCATGGTTGGAATCACTACGTATATACTCACCGGAAACGGCTACAGCAATACCTCCGTCATCGGTTCATCAATATCTTCCGCTCTGTTTCTATATTGAACGGCCCGGTTGCCAATGAGTAAAATCAGCAGGCCAATAACTACACAGGCCGTCATAACCCCGACCATCGGCATGGCGGTATTATTATGAAAAAAGCTCACGGCCCCGGTAACAATAGCACCGGTGCCCATACGGAAACTGCCCATCAGGGCTGCCGCGCTGCCCGCATGTCGGGAAAAGGGAGCCAATGAAAGCGCGGACGCGTTAGGCCCCGTGATGCCCTGCCCGCACAGGAACAGAAATAACATCGCAATCAGGCCGTATTGGCCGTACCACCCTGCCCAGGTTCCCATCACCAATAATAAGCCCACTACCGTCTGGCAACTCAGCGTGGTCAAAATAATTTGTTCGCTGGTAAAGCGTTTCAGCAGAAAGCGGTTGAGTTGAGTAGGGGCAATGACGGCGATGGACAGAAAGGCAAAAATCCAACCGTATTCCTGCTCGTTGACGTGGTAGATGTTCATGAACACGTCCGACGAACCCGCCAAGTAGGCAAACGGGGCTGATGTAGCTAAGCCACCCACCAGCATATAAATCAGGAACTGCGGCTGTTTCAGCACCGTAAAAAAGCTGGTCAATACGGCCTGCGGACGGAGTGACAGTGAAGGATCGGGTTGTTTGCCATCGGGCAACGCAAAATGAATACCGACCAGAATAAGAATAGTTATAATGGCCAGAATAATGAAAACCGAATGCCAGCCAAAGGCAACCGTTGCATAGCCGCCCACGGTAGGAGCAATCATAGGCGAAACGGCCACTACTAAAATCAGCAGCGATAAAACCTGTGCAATCTGGTTGGTCGGATATAAGTCGCGCACTAACGCCTGGGCTGCCACCAGCCCGACGCAGCCGCCCAATGCCTGCAAAAGACGCATGGCAATCAGCGTTTCAATCGACTCGCTCAACGCACAGCCCACCGACGCCAGCAGATACACCACCAGACCTGCGTAAAGCGGGCGTTTCCGACCATACCGATCCAGCAGCGGGCCATACAGAAGCTGCCCCGCCGAAATGCCGACTAAGTAGGCCGTCAACGATAATTGAACCTGTGAAATGGAGGTATGGAGGTCATTGGCAATAGCCGGAAAGCCCGGCAAATACATGTCGATGGAAAACGGACTGATCGTAGAGAGTGTCCCCAGAATCAGAATAATCACAAAATGCTGTCGGCGAGTCATACAGGCAAAGAGGAGGTGCTGTTTTATAGACACATAGCCGCAAGCGATTGTTCCTAAGTGAGGAATAATAGAATCACCAAACTACCCGAATCGGATAGGAAGAAAAATGCTTATCCCGGCTCAATACCACCATATTTTCAACTATTGCCTGTGCAATAATCAGGCGGTCGAATGGGTCTTTGTGGTGAAATTCCAGTGATTTGACAACACTCGTATGTGAAATATGAATCGGCAGAACGCCTATATTATTTTGCCAGGTTAATTGGCTTAAGTGATCAAACGGAACGGATAATTCCAGCTTGTTACCTATACTTAGTTTGATAGAAATCTCCCAAAATGAGGCAATGCTAACAAAATTAGTATTGGTGGGGTCTTCAATTGCACTCCGACAGTTTATGCTTAACTCCTGACTGCCTTCAAGATACCAAATCAAAACATGCGTATCTAAAAGCAAATTCACGGCATATATTCTTTAAAATCTTCCAGTGGCTCATCAAAGTCTTCAGACATGAACGTAACCAACCCTTTCGCACTGCCAAACCGTGGCTTGCGTTCAGGAGAATGCAACAGCCGTATGAGGTCTTCATACACCTGCATAAATCGCTCGTCGGATAGATCAGCAATTTCTTTAACGACGTGTATTTTTAATTCAGAGGCTTGCATCAAAAACACTTTTGACAAATATAGCTATTTTACCTGTGTGCCCGAATAATCGCATATTTGGACACACAGGTAAGTAGCTACTTTCCTTTCCAGCTATTGTTGCTTTCGTCGGCGTCCATAAAAATGCCGCCTTCCAGCCGTACCGACTGCACTTTCTTGGTAACGGGCAGACTCACCACGGCCCGGCTCTGGTTGGTTTGCCAAAGCGTAGGCGTTTGGTGAAATGGCTCTGTAGAGCCATCGGCAAATTGCAGCACCACATTCACGGGCGCTACATACCCGCCAATGTTCTGAATCGTGACGGTACATTTGTTAGCCGATGTCGTGACGCTCTGAATGCCGAAATCAATGTAGTTGTTGCTGAAAAACCAGTTGTTCCAAAACCAGTTCAGGTCCTTGCCCGATGCGTTGCTGAAGCTATAGAACATATCCCAAGGCGTGGGGTGTTTGCCGTTCCAGCGGTTCATAAACTCGTGCAGCGATTTCTTAAAAACAATGTCGCCCAGCAGTTCTTTCAGCGCCAGATACCCCAGAGCCGCTTTACCATATTCGTTGTTGCCCAAGGCAGCGCCACTCAGCACATTGGCGGGTGTGATGATGGGCAAATCCTGCTCGGCCGACGGGTCCCGTATCCAGCCTCTAACCCGAAAACCCTGAAAATTCTTTGTGGCGGTTTCGTTACCCAGATCGACCTGGCTAATCAGGTATTCAAAGGCCGTGACCCAGCCTTCGTCCATGAAGCCGTAGCGCGTTTCGTTGATGCCCATATAGAACGGAAACCACGTGTGAGCAATCTCGTGCTCGGCCACGAAGCGTGAAAAATTCAGGTCGCTGGTGCTGCCATCGTTCACCATCATCGGGTACTCCATGTCGGCAAAGCCCTGCACAATGGTGGTTTTGGGATAGGGGTAGGGGATGCCCGGCCAGTTGTTGGAAAACCAGTCGAGCGCGTGCCGACCGAAGCCCACCATCTGGTGAAAATCCTTTGCATTATCCTTAAAAGCCGCCTGCACGCTGGCCCGGCGGTTGGTGGCTTTATCGACCACCACGCTCGACCCATCCCACACATATTGATTGCTGATGCACAGCGCCATGTCAGGAACGTTGTCGGCTCGCCATTGCCAGGTGTTCATGTCCTGTTGAGCCGTTACGTTTTTCGCCTGTATGTCCTGAAGAGTGGCAATGTGAATGAGCGAATCGGTTCGCATAGATTCAGCTAATCGGCGGGCGTAGGTCGGTTGCAGCACCTCGGCGGCATTTTGCAGCGTACCCGTTGACCAGACGATGTAGTTTTTCGGGACGTTCACATTGACGACGTAGTTGTTGAAGTCATTATAAAACTCCTGAGCTTCGGTAAACGTGGTGCGGTCCCAGCCGTAATAATCGTCCAGAACGGCCACGCGCGGGTAGAAGTACGCCAGATAAAATGTCGTGGAATCCAAAACGCCCTCGCGTCCGCTTTCTACCGACACGTCATAATGCCAGTCGAAGGAAAGTTTTACCGAATCGCGGGGCAGCAGGGGCTTGTTCAGGGCGACTTGTCGCGATGTGGCCGTACCGCCATCCCGCCAGGTTTTCACGGTGCCGTTCTCAGCATACTTATCAATGTGAATGCCAGAGGTCAGATATTCAGCCGAAGCGGGCGACTGGCGGACGGCTCCCGGCTTATGGCTGTTCAGAATAAGTTTGAAAATCAACGCTCTAAGTGTATCTGGGCTGTTGTTGATGTATGTGATCTCCTCGGTGCCCTGAATGGTGCGGTTGGGGGGCGTAGCCGTAACGGTGATCGCATAGCGGGCGGTATTCTGCCAGTAATTCCTGCCGGGTCGGCCATCCACCGAGCGCGTACCTTTCTGGTAAGCCTGTTTCAGGTTCCGGGGCATGTATAAATTCTGAGCCTGTGTTCCAGCAAAGGATAAGGCGGTAAAGCAAAGCAGAATAAGTTTGTTCATGAATTTGTAATGAGTTCCTGGTTGGCAAGCTACTAAAAAGCGACGTGGTCGCAATGAAGTTGTAACACAGAGATTCACGGAGAAGCGCAGAGATACACAGAGTTTTCTATAATCCTCTGTGTATCTCTGCGCTTCTCCGTGAATCTCTGTGTTACAACTTTGGTTCTTTATATTCCCAATGACCCACCCAGCGTAACGTCTTGGTCGTGAGGAGGTTGGCGACTGGCGTGGTGGCTGCCGGGGTGACGGTCTTCTTCGGCTTTGGATTGCCTATTTATGAACGATTCGGCCAGAACGCTTAATCGGCGGTCGGTTTCTTTTTCTTCGGCCAGCGTCTTCGCCAGTAATTCTGCCGATTGCGTGAAGTCCAGTACGTTAGCCAGTGTGAGCAGTGAGCCATACATCGCAATCTCAAAGTGTTCAATGGCCTGTGCTGCAATAATGAGTCCGGCATCGCGGGTAAGCGACTTGGGTTCCGTATCGGCAATGACTCGTCGGGTATCGCTGATCAGGCCGTCGATGCCATGCGACACCCGCTCTTCGGCCACCATACCGATGATTCGGAAGATATCTTCTACGCGCTCAACCTGGCTACTGCTTTGTGCCTGGTGTTCCATCAGTGCCTGGCGAACATCGTTGGTTGTGGCGGCCTGGGCCTGGTCGCCTAAAGCCGTGACAGCCCGTTTTTCGGCGTAATAAATGCGCTTCAACTCGCTGATGAACAAGTCCCGCAAACCCTCATCTGCCGAGGAGTCGTTGCCGCTAAAAAAGCTTGCTATTCGATCTGTTAGAGATGCCATAACGGTTGAATCGTTTGGGTAAATTACACACTTCTTAATTAACCGCTAAATCCATGCCAACTGCTGATTGTAAGGTAATTATGCTTGATTCTTGTTGCTAAATGATTCTATTTTTCTACGTAATCTGTAGCGATTAATAGCCAGCAGTCCGGCCCTTAGAGATGGAGAAAGAGAAAGAAAATGCACCAGAAGTAAAATGCTATTTTAACTGCGGTTTGATCTTCGCCAGAATCTGTTCGCCCAACGCCAGCGACTGCTGGTAATCGTGCAGGAGTTCGTCCCGGGTGGAACGCCGGATGAGCATTGAATTCTGAAATTCCACATCACCAACAATCGACGTTGACGTGCTTTTCTGGATGGCATTCCCCGCATCGGTCAGCGGTAATCGTTTGAGTAAATAAGGCCCTATGATAGCATTGGTAGATTCCAACTCAGCCGTTTCGACCTGGGCAATCGCTTCGTATTGTTTGTAATAATCAAATAAAGCATTTTTAAGTGCGAAACTGCTGATCACCTGCATGTTCCCTGTACTTTTTAAGTCGGCGAAAGTGGCATCTTCAGCAATGAAGCGAGGTCGCTTAAAGACAAAACGGACATTATTGGCAAACTGTATATAATTGGGTGGGGGTGCTTGCGAACGGAGTTCACTAAGCTGTTGCGCCTTCTGAATGACCTGCCGGGTCTCAGCAATTACTTCCCTTAGCTGGCTGGTATCGGTCTGTATGTCGCTGTATAACCCTTTCAGATAGGTCTGCTCCAGTTCGTGCTTTTGCTGCCGGTCTTTCCATTCGTCTAAAGCAAACGAAATGGTAATACTGAAAATAATGACGATGATTTCCAGCACATATTCCGGCCAGCGTTCGCGGAGCAGATGGTAAAGTTTCCCAAAGCTGGTAAGAGGGGGTGGTGTAGGTTCAGGTTTTTTTGCCATATAGGTGTAGCCTAACAGATTTACAGCAAGTTACAGGCTTAGTTTCTAATAGCCAGCGGCCTGTCCATCTTTCCGCATGTCGGTAGCACCCCAATACACGCGGTTTGTGGCATCCCACAGAATAGCCTGATAACCACCAAAAAAATCGGTGAGAGCCAGGTGATGCCCCCGTTTTTGAAGCTCTTCTCTAACCTCAGCCGGAATGCCGCTTTCAAGCGCCAGTCGCCCGCCATCGGTCATGGTCGTGCCAATGGGTTCGCTGCTGCCTGAGTGACTAAACCGGGCCGCATCGCCCGCTTCCTGCACATTCATGCCGAAGTCGATGAGGTTACACAACACCTGCACCTGACCCTGCGGCTGCATGGCTCCGCCCATTACGCCAAAACTCAGGTAAGGGTCGCCGTTTTTGGTCACGAAACCCGGAATAATGGTGTTGAACGGGCGTTTGCCGGGCGCATACACGTTGGCGTGATTGGGCTGCATACTAAAACTGGTGCCCCGGTTATGAAACACAAAGCCCAGACCGTCGGGCACCATGCCACTGCCAAACTCCAGCATGTTGCTCTGAATGAGCGATACCATATTGCCTTCGTTGTCGGCTACGGTCAGGTACACGGTGTCGCCGGTTCGCAGAGTCACATCACCCGCGTCCAATCGTTCCGATGCTTTTTGTGGGTCAATTAATTTCCGGCGGCTGGCCGCATAGTCTTTCGAGAGCAGCTTATCAACCGGGACGCGGGCAAAATCGGGGTCGGCGTAGTAGCGGGCGCGATCTTCAAAAGCCAATTTCTTCGCTTCAACCAATAGATGTAGGTAATCGGCGCTGTTGTGACTCAGGCGTTTAAGGTCGAATCCTTCCAGAATGTTCAGCATTTGCAGCACGGCGATACCCTGCCCGTTGGGCGGTAGTTCGTGTACGTCGTAGCCCCGGTAGTTCACCGATACGGGATCAATCCACTGACTCCGATGCGCGGTTAAATCGGCTTTGCGAAGGAACAGGCCCGTTCGGCGGGCGTAACGGTCAATGGCATCGGCAATCAAGCCTTTGTAAAAGGCGTCGCGTCCGTCCGTCGCAAGAGTTGCGTAGGTAGCGGCTAAGTCCGGGTTGCGAAAAACCTGCCCTTCGGCTGGCGCTTTTCCGTTAATCAGAAACGTGTGGCGGAAATTGTCGAATTCGGTAATGTCGGCCTGATTGCTGGCTAATCGGTTGGCGGCTACCTGCCACGAATAAGCAATCACCTGCGGCACCGGCACCCCTTCGCGGGCATACTGGATGCTGGGAGTCAACAGCTTACGCATGGGCAACCGACCGAACCGTTCATGTAGGGTAAACCAGCCGTCGACCGCGCCGGGCACCGATACTGACAATGGCCCATAGAGCGGAATCTGCCCGCGTTTACCCAGTATAGTTTTCAGCGACTCATACGTTAGTCCCTTCGGTGAGCGCCCACTGGCGTTCAGCCCATATAATTTCCGGTCTTTCGCCGACCAGACAAGCGCGAACAAATCGCCACCAATGCCGCCGTTATTAGGCTCAACAACGCCGAGGGCTGCATTAGCCGCAATAGCCGCATCGACCGCCGAACCGCCCTGTTTGAGAATATCCAGACCAATCTCCGTAGCTAATGGATGACTGGTTGCCACCATGCCATGTTGCCCCAGTACCGGACTGCGGGTAGCGAAGTTTGGTCCCGTAATCCGGTCGCCTTTTCCCGGTATCGACTGACCATAGACCTGGGCTATAAACAGCCAGAGAAGCCCTGATAAATAATAGAAATTACGCCGACTCATGGTGGAAAACGGAAAATAACAGACAACATAATTCTGGCTTTAATTAGTTGATATAATCAATATATAGAGTGAATTTTATGACCTAAAAAATTAGTTCTTGTAAATTCTGGTTATTATTGACAACATTACCGTAAAATCTTCGTCAATAAGTTCACAGATAAATTTAGTTATGAGCAATTCCAATCAACTTTTATATTTCGCGTCGCAGTCGTATCGTCAGGTTCAGCTTTCTGTTGAGAAAGGTACTGCGCCGTATTCTTACAGCGACTTTTCAACGCAGTTTACCAACCTGCTGGAAGCTTCGGGCGATGAAGATTATACCCGTCAGCTTACCATAGAATTGGTTGAAGAAGCCGCCCAGTACAAACAAACCACCGATTATTTGCGTCAGGAACTGGCTTTTGAATCCCAACCGTTGACAATAGCTGACCGGAACACAGCCGTTGCTCTTGATGCAACGAGCCAGGATTCGGAGCTGGCGGATCGGCGGCTAAATCGACGCACCAAACGCACAGGGCATCTTTTAGTTGAGATAGTCTGATTAGGAGCCATTCTGCAAGGGGACTTATTGAATAAAGAACGAGAGAGTACCGCAAACCCGTCAGGGTGACAGACTGTGTATGCGCTACTATTGTGTAAACATGGGGGCGAAAGGATTCGCTTACTCAATCCATTCAAACAAATATTCTTGTTTGAATTCAATTTGAAATTTATCCAGAAACGCTAAATATTCCTCCCGAAATGGCCTGTTCCGATGATGTTCTTTCTGGTTCTTGATATAAGCAATAACCTTATCTAAAGCAGAATGACTATATGAAAAAGCGCCATAGCCTTCCTGCCAGTCGAATCGAACTTTACAGAAGTGGTTATCCTGGATAAATGTGTTAGACGACTTTTTAACTTCTCTGATCAAATCAGACAGACAGCAGGACGGTTTTATACCAATCAGGAAGTGAATGTGGTCTGGCATCCCGTTGATAGATAGCATTTTTTGTCCTTTATTCTGGATGATGCCGGTTATGTACTTGTAAAGTTCTTCTTCCCATTCGGGAGCGATCAAACTGTTTCTACCTTTTACCGCAAAAACAACCTGTATGTAAATCTGCGAAAACGTACTGGGCATATAGAAGTAGTTTATTAACGTAATGATCATATACGACCCCTACGGTGTCAAATGTTTATAGAAAAATCGTTATAGCTATAAATATTTGACCCCGTAGGGGTCGTATAGGTCCTGACCAGAAGCCATTCATAAAGTAACATAGAAGTTAAGGTGCAGGCACTACCTATTCCATGTAGGAGGGCTTCCCGTCAAACCTTCCGAATCAAATCCAGCAGTTTGCGGTCGAGTTTGAGGCCGTGCCAGTCTTCGTAGGCAACGTCGGCACGGCCCGAATTCAGAATACCGAAATCGCCAATGAATTCCCAGAGCGCAAATCCGATGCCGTTGCTGGAGAGTATGTTCAGCACATCGCCAAACCAGGCCAGAAACACATCGTGGGGCGTTTTATTCCAGCAGCCGCACTCACCGCAATGCACGCCTACGCCTTTGTTGACCAACTCAATCCAGGGCTGGTAGAAGGTTTCGAGCATGGCGCGGCTCAGGTATTTATCGCCCACCTGCCCCGGCCATTTGGGTTCGGGCAGGTGCTCCGGGTCTTTGTTGGCCCAGGGCGCTTTGTAGTGCGAAATAATCCCCGGATTATAACCCCGGCAACTTTGGGCAATGTCGAGGTCTGTGATTTCAGGAATGACCGAACTGCCCGTGTTGTTGCCATCGGCAATAATCAGATGTTTCGGGTTCTCTTTCCGAATGGCCTTGGAAGCTGCCATAGCCACTTTACGATAGACCTCGCCCGGCACCGTGCTGTGTGGGGAATGCTGGTCGTTCATATCGGCCCGCATACTGGGTTCGTTGAGTAGGTCGAAGCTGATTTTCTGCGACGATACGTTCTTATATCGTTTTGCCCACATACTCCAGTGGAAACAGAAAGCATCGAGTGCGGCCTGGTCGGTCCAGAGGTTATAGGGTTCATGAAAGCCCGCGTTCACGCAATAACCGGGGGCGCGGTGCAGATTCAGGCTCACGTGCAGGCCGTGTTTGTGCGCCATCGACACCAACTGGTCAATTCGGTCAACGGCTTGCGGGTCAATTTGATACACTTCTTCGGGCGTGATGTTGCGGCTCCGGTCGAATTTCAGATAGTAGGGGTAGGCCATCGGCAGCCGGACGAAATCGAAGCCCCAGTCGCGCATCCATTTGAGATGGTCTTCCTGCGTAGTACGGCGCGTTTTGGCGGGATCGGGATTGAAGAAATCCAGTAGGTTAAAGCCTTTCCATTTGGGCAGTTTGTTTTTGGCTACAGCCATTGGTTTCGACGCGCCCAACACCTTCGGTCCAGCCACACCCAGCGCGGCTGTAAGTAAGCCCGTGTTCTGAATAAATGTTCTCCGTTCCATGACAAAAGAGAGAGCCTGTAAGTGAAAATCTACTTGCAGCCGGATAGGTAAAATAGTAGAGGAAATCGCCTTTGTCCTGAACGGATAAAAACGCTAAACCATGAAAAAAAACCTTTTCCTGTTGTGTCTGACCGCAACGGTAATTCTTACCCTAACTAATAGCTTCGCCCAGAAAGGCAAGCCGCTTTATACCTTCCCACTTGGGGTTGAGTCATACACCTACCGAAACAGCTTTCCCAAGAGCGTGATTGCTACGCTGGACACCATTAAGGCACTGGGTATCACCGATATGGAAGCCGGAGCGCCTAAAGGCATGACGAATGCTGAATTTAAAAAACTGTGCGATGAGCGGGGTATCAAAATTTCGGCGACGGGCTCAGGCTACGATCAAATTGTAAAAGACCCGATGGATGCTGTTACCAAAGCGAAGGAATTGGGCGCGTCGTATGTCATGGTGGCCTGGATTCCGCATCAAAAGGGCCAATTCAACCTCGATAACGCGAAAAAAGCCGTTGAAGACTTCAATCGGGTGGGTAAAGTGCTGAAAGAGAATGGCATCACATTCTGCTATCATAATCATGGTTATGAGTTTCATCCTTACGAAAACGGGACCTTGTACGATTATATCGTTAAAAACACCGACCCCCAGTATGTATCATTCGAGATGGATATTTTGTGGGCGCAGCATGGCGGAGCCGACCCGGTTGACCTGCTCAGAAAATACGGCAGCCGCTATAAACTGATGCACCTCAAAGACCTGAAAAAAGGCGTGAAGGGCGACCTGACCGGCGGCACCCCACCCGAAAACGATGTGGTACTGGGCGATGGGCAGGTGAATATTCCCGAAATTCTGCGCTTAGCGAAAAAAGCTGGTGTGAAGCATTATTACATTGAGGATGAGAGCAATAAAGAGTATGAACAGATGCCCAAAAGTATTGCGTATTTAAAAAGCCTGAGAGAGTAGCGAGTGACGAATGTTATGAATGCCATTACTCAAAGTAATGGCATTCATAACATTCGTAATACACTTTCCTGCTTTTCAATAAAACAGCAGTTTCCTTCGGGGAACTGCTGTTGTTTTATGGACAGATGCCTACCTTCGTTCTCTATTTATGAATACAGCCATGACGTTTGCCGACCTGAATCTGACCAAGCCCCTGCTGAATGCCTTACATGACCTGAACTACATAACGCCGACGCCGATTCAAGAGAAAGTCTTTTCGGTGGTGATGTCGGGGCGGGATGTGTGCGGCATTGCCCAGACAGGTACGGGTAAAACGCTGGCTTATCTGTTGCCCTGCTTGCGTCAGATTCAGTTTTCTAAAGAGCGGCATCCTCAGCTATTGATTCTGGTGCCCACCCGCGAATTAGTGGCGCAGGTGGTAGAAACCATCGCCCAACTGACCACCTACATGAGTCTGACAGTAGTGGGCGTCTACGGGGGCGTAAACCTGAAACCGCAGTTGGCTCAGATTCAACAGGGCATGGACGTGCTGGTGGCAACGCCCGGTCGGTTAGTCGATTTCTTGTCGAGCGGGGCGCTCAAGACAAAGGCCATCAAAAAATTGGTGATTGATGAAGTTGATGAAATGCTGAATCTGGGTTTTCGGACTCAACTGAAAACAGTTCTGGATTCCTTGCCGCCCAAACGACAAAATCTCCTGTTTTCGGCTACGATGACGGACGAAGTTGAGCAACTGATTCAGCAATACTTTGCCAGTCCCGTGCGGATCGAAGCGGCTCCGGTAGGCACACCGGTAGAAAACATCGAGCAGACCGCTTACCGGGTGCCGAATTTCTACACGAAAATCAACTTGCTGGAATGGTTGCTGAATCGGGATGCGGCCATGACCAAAGTGCTGGTGTTTGCGGCCACTAAGCAAATAGCCGATCAGGTGTTTGAAGAGATAGAGCCGAAGTTTTCCGATCAGGTGGGCGTAATTCACGCCAATAAATCGCAGAATCACCGGTTTGAGATGGTTCAACAGTTTGCGGAGGGGAATCTTCGTGTTTTAGTAGCTACCGATTTGATTGCCAGGGGAATTGATGTGGCCCATGTGTCGCACGTCGTTAATTTCGACTTACCCGACCTGCCCGAAAACTACATTCATCGAATTGGTCGAACCGGGCGGGCCGACCGAAAAGGGATTGCCATTGCGTTTATTACCGAAAGCGAAACTGAGCAGCAAACGGCCATCGAACAACTGATGAATTACCCTATCCCGATGCTGCCATTGCCTGATGACCTGACGATTTCGGAGGAGTTGACCGACGACGAAAAGCCCCGGGTTTACATGAAAATTCCCGAAGTGAAAGTGCCCAAACGGGAGGCCGTCGGGCCAGCGTTTCACGAAAAAATTGATAAGAATAAAAAGGTAAACGTTCGTCGTGACCATGCCGCCGAGAAGTGGGCTAAATATGGTCGTCCTATTAAACGGAGCGGAAAAAAATAGCTATTAATTTAGGGCTTTCGCTCACTAAGTTTTAACCCGGTGAGCGAAAGCTCTATAATCATTTCCTATGTCTTTCTCAGAACTTGGCTTGTCGGCTCCTTTGCTACAGGCAGTAACCGATCAACAGTATACACAGCCGTATCCCATTCAGCAACAGGCTATTCCGGCAATAATTAAGGGGCAGGATGTGCTGGGTCTTGCCAAAACAGGTTCCGGCAAAACAGCCGCTTTTGTGCTGCCTATTCTGGAGTTATTTCACCGGGCAAAGCCTGTCAAACATAAATCCCTCAATGTACTGGTTCTGGTGCCCACGCGCGAATTAGCCGGGCAGGTGGCCGATGTCTTTCAGGCCTTTGGCAGTCACTTTCCAAAACAGGTGAAAACCGTAGCGGTGTATGGCGGAGTAGCCATCAATCCGCAGATGATTGCTGTTCACGGAGCCGAAATTGTGGTTGCTACACCCGGCCGATTGCTGGATTTAGTGAATCAGAACGCCCTGCGATTGGATAAAGTCGAAATTCTGGTACTCGATGAGGCCGATAAAATGCTCGACCTCGGTTTTGCCGACGAGATGAACCAGCTATTCGACCTGCTGCCGACCAAACGGCAAACGATATTGTTTTCGGCCACGCTTGGCGATGCCGTTGAGGACATTAATCGGGCGTTGCTTAAAAATCCGGTGCAATTGTCGGTTGCCGACGAACCTCAAAATATTGAGTTAATTAATCAGACGGCATACCGGGTAGCTCCCGAACGGAAAGGACCCTTTTTGCGGTACTTAATCAAAAAAGAGGGTATGAAACAGGTGTTGGTATTTGTTTCCTCAACCCGAACAGCCGACAATGTAGTAGTCAAACTCCAGAAAAATGGCATTCAGGCAGCCGCTATTCACAGCGGGAAAACCCAAACTGCCCGGACAGATACATTGGCTAAATTTAAATCGGGTAAACTGGCGGTGTTGGTCGCTACGGATTTGATTTCCAGAGGGATTGATGTGCAGAAGCTGCCCTATGTCATCAATTTTGAATTGCCCCGTTCTCCCAAAGATTACATTCACCGGATTGGCCGAACCGGGCGGGCCGAAGCGTCGGGCGATGCCATCTCGCTGATAACACCCGATGATGAACATCATTTCAAAATCATCCAGAAAAAAATGGGTAAGCGCGTACCCATTCATGAGACCGAGGAACTGAATCTATTGGGGTATTAAGGTCATAGATGTGGGTGTGTAGAAGTAGAATGTATCTGATTGGTGAATTATTTTTATAAACTTAATATCTAATTTTTTGAAAATATAAACAAGTTGCATAGTATTACACTTGAAACTATGCAACTATATAATGAAGCATCTTTACAGTAGAGTAGTGCCGTTATGGATGGCGGCCATCGGTTTTATAGGTATACCAATCGCCGGTTTTGGGCAGGTTTATACCAACGCCTTTACGGGTACTGGCGCTTGCCCGACGCAGGGAAATACGCCTACTACAGTAGCTAACGCGACGGGAACGCCTTTGTCAAGAAACACAGTAACCTGCAACGTCACGAATAATGTGTTCAATTCAACAACGCTGAACAATACGGCCAGCGTCAATTCCAGTTCATACGTTGAGTTTTCGGTGTCAGCGAATCCTAATGCTCAGTTGAATGTTACCTCACTCAGTTTTTTCAGGCAGGGAAGCGCGACTGCCCCCAACCAGTTAGAAGTACGCTACAGCACCGATGGGTTCGCTACCTCAACGACTTGGGCGGCTCCTAACACACCAACAACGGGGACTGTTGCCACTTGGGATTTTGCTGATTTCTCGGTGCCGCCCGGTACGACATTAACCTTTCGGTTTTATCCTTACGGCACTCAGCGGGCCGATTTAGGGACTGGAGCGGCTTCTGCATCAGGGACGTTCCGGCTCGATGATGTTACCGTAAACGGAACAGCTCCGCTTCCGGTTGGTTTTGTCTCATTCACCGGAAAATCCAGCAACAATACCGTTGTGCTGAACTGGGTGACAGCCTGGGAGGAGAAGAACCAGGGTTTTGACATTCAACGAAGTACTAATGCCCAGAGTTTTGAGGGGATCGGTTTTGTGGCTGGTAACAGCACTACCACAGCGCAGTCTGTCTATGAATTTACTGATACCAATGTGATGCCGCAGACGGTGTACTATTACCGGCTGAAGCAGAAAGACACAGGTACTGGTTTCGATTTTTCCAAAATCATTGCTGTTCGGGCAATTGCTGGTGAGTTGGTTAGCGAAGCAGCTATATTTCCGAATCCAAACAAAGGCAGTTTCCGGCTGGCGGTACCTGATGCGGCCTCTGTTAATGCCCGGTTATATACGGCCTCTGGCACTGAAGTACCTATTCATTTGACCCCAACAGAGAACCCGCTTAACCTGGACATTTCTGCAAAAAACAACCTGGCTCCCGGGTTGTATTTCCTGAAACTAAGCGGGATGGATGGCGCAAAAATTAATTCGTTAAAAGTTTTGGTAAGCGAATAACGGCTTATTCATTCGTGTTTTTCGCATAGCAAAGGTCGGCATAGTGTCGGCCTTTTTGCGTTAAGACGCTGGTGCAACTATTGGCTGTAAACAGATTTGTTTTCGTGTCGTTACATTAAACCAACGGGTTTCAGATTAGTCTTATAGCAAACAAATGTGAAATCGGGCGAGTTGGTTTTATTGGAGGAAAATTGGCAACTGCCTGATTTATAACTAACCACGTCTATGAAAACGATTCGAAATAGTGTCGCATTGCTGTTGACAACGGCCATTCTGAGCCAGTCAATGAATACGCAGGCTCAGTCCTGGGGAAGAACAACGAAGGGAGCCGTGATAGGGGCTGGGGCCGGAGCGGCTGCTGGCGCTATCATCAATAAACAGAACCGCGTCGTGGGTGGCGTAGTCGGTGGGGTTCTGGGTGGAGCTACTGGCTACGCCATCGCCAAACAAGGTAAAAAACGCTGGAGTCCACAGGCCAAAGGTACTGCCATCGGGGCGGGTGTTGGTGGTGCGGCTGGCGCTGTTATTAACAAACGGAACCGGGTGGTCGGCGGTGTTATTGGTGGTGTAGCTGGCGGTGCGGCAGGGTACGCCATCGGTAAACACATCGACAACAAACACAAGAAAGCCGAAGCAGCCCGAGTAGCTGCTGCTGAGCGTGCCGCTGCCGAACGAGCTGCCGCCGAACGGGAAGCGGTTGCCAGAAGTGCTGAGCAGTCAAATCAGAACACGAACCATCCTGTGCTGGCCAGCACGTCAGGTAAAGGAAGCATTCCGGTTCAACCCGTAGCAATGCTGGCCGCCAAACCCATGACGGCTTCCTACATTACGAGTGCGGGTTATCTGGTCAATGATAGCTTCGGTGACCCGACCGCTCCCTATGGCACGTCTGAGTACAGACGCAAAAGCTGGTAATCTGTAGGTTAAAGACTGTTTGTTCATCAGTTTGTCTGATGAACAAACCGCAAAGTTTCCCATCAGTAAATCACAACGTTTATGAAAACATTCCTCAGTATAGTATTGCTATCAGGCAGTCTGGTTGCCTGTTCGCCATCGGGCGAAAGCGTGAATATCCAGGATTTAAACCGACAGTTCATTGATGCCTGGAACACAAAAAACGCCGATAAGATCAACGCGTTTCTGGCCGAAGATGTCGATTTCGTGCAGGGAAGTCTGCACGCCAAAGGCAAATCGGAAGTAACTAAAAAATGGGTAGAAGAAACCCTGCCTACATTAGAAAATTTAAAGACTAATGTCGTAAGCTCAGCCTCTGATACACGCACGGCCTACGAAGCCGGTACGTTTGCCGTCGATGTGCTGCCCGACGGCCCGTCTGAACCTCGGGCGTTTGGTGAAGGTAACTTTATTCTCCTTTGGAAGAAAGGTGATGATGGTAGCTGGAAGCTAAGTTACGCCCAGTTGGAAGATTTGCCAGTGCAGGCCAAACGGTAAGCATGGCAATGATAAACCCTGTTTGCTCAGGTAATAAACAAGTGAAAATAAAGTTGAATAGACTTCTGGTCAATCCGGGAGTCTATTTTTGTTGTATATAAGACGTATTTAGGTTCGACTGAACCATTTTTTCAATTCCACCCAATGAGGTTTTCACGCATGCTTTTTCTTCGACTGCTCTGGCAGATTCCGCTCGTCCTGATTTTATTGATTACAATGGTATTGATTGTCAATGAGTATGCTGTTGCCCGCGCCAGTCACCGCACAAAAGACATTTCTTACGTGAGTGCAGCGTTAGCAGGCAATAATGAAGACCGGCATCTGCTGGATATTTACACGCCCCGTCAGGTTTCGCCCAACACCCGGCCAGTGGTCGTTTTCATTCACGGCGGTAGTTGGAACAGTGGCAGCAAAAACCTGTATGCTTTTATTGGCCGACGGTTAGCCAAACAGGGTATTGTTGGGGTTGTAATCAATTATCGGCTTTCACCCGCCGTGCATGTACCCGACATGGCCGACGACTGTGCCCGGGCCGTACTGTGGACACAGCAGCACATTGCTGAATACGGGGGCGATCCCAACCGTATTTTCGTAATGGGGCACTCGGCAGGCGGTGGCTTAGCAGCGTTGCTGGCTACGGACGACTCGTTATTTGTGGGGCTGGGAATAACTAAAAATCCGGTGAAAGGTGCTATTCTGGACGACCCGGCCGGATTAGATATGCTTGATTACCTGACCAAACTGGAGTATCCCAACGATGAGCAATACCTGATTCCGTATGGGAAAGACCCGGCTGTTTGGCGGGCCATGTCGCCGATGTACCAGGTTCGGGCCGATAGCCCGCCCATGCTGGTGTATGCCGGTGAGCGTACCTACCCAAGCATCACCAACAGTACCCAACGGTTCCATCGGCGGCTACTCGATTTGGGCGTTCGGCACGAGTTTACCGTATTGCCCGGCAAAAAGCACGTCGGCATGGTCGCACAGCTATTCTGGAAGCACAACGTTATATACCGCGATCTGCTTGCATTCATTGGCGCAAAATCGTGAATGATTAATCGAGCAGACGGCTGGCTTTTATCTCATAGCGAATAGGCGAAACGCCCCCCGTTTCGATTAGCGTCAGATGCAGACTGTCGCCCGTGCGGGTAGCCTGACCCGTCAGCGTATGGCTACTGACAGGGGAGGGTTGTGGGTGTATTGTCAGTTTGTTCGGTTGCACCGTAGCCAGTAAAGGATTTGGGAAAAGCTTGGCCCGGTGAAGCAGGTCAATCATCACCGAATCGGGATTGTTCGCTTTGATGATATGAACAGTCAGGTTTGGGTAGGTCTGGAGAGAAGTCGTGCTGCCCTGCACCATGGCCTGACCAACATAACCGCCCAGAAACGATACAGCCGGGTCGGGTGCGTTCGACCCACAGGCGGTCATAAAACTCAGAACAACTAAACCGGTAAAATTTGCTAAAGAAGAAGGGTAATTTGGAAAGCGGGTAAACAGTTGAGACATGAAACGTTAGTGTGGCGAATAAACGACCGGATGATGAGATTTTCTTTTTGACGGATAAATTGCCGTTTGAGGTTCGTTTCTCTCTAAAAAAATTTATAAATCTTTACTTTCGACTCGTAATGGTTTATCGCTCAACCTGTTTCCGCCCGTTGCTTTTCACGGCAATATTGTTTTTAGCATCGACTGGCTGGGCGCAGTCCCAGACCGTTGATTCGATGAAGCATTCGGCTTCCATTGCCTTCCAGCTACCAGAAACAGGCCTGATTACCGAGGGTATCGCTTACGACCCGCTAACCAAAGCGTTTTTTGTCAGTAGTGTTCACGAACGGAAACTGATTCGCTATTCAGCGAAAACAGGCGCGCAACCATTCTCTCAATCCGCCGATAGCTTATGGGGTATGTTTGGATTGCGTGTCGATGCAGAAAGGCGTTTGTTATGGGCGTGTAGTTCGGCGCTCCCGCAGGCCAAAGGGATTACGTCAGTGCAGGACGGACGCACAGCGCTTGTGGCTTATGATCTCAGAACAAACCGTTTGCAGCGAACGTATCCGGTAGCTGCCGATGGGAAACCGCATTTGCTGGGCGATTTAACCGTAGCGAAAAACGGCACGGTGTACAGCACCGACAGCCGCACTCCCTGGCTCTATCGCTTGCGGGCCGGTGAGCAGACTATAGCCCCCTTCCTGACCGATAGCCTGTTTTATTCGCTTCAGGGACTGGCTTTGTCAGATGATGAGCAGACACTGTACATCGCCGATTACCGCCGTGGCCCCCTGGCAATTGATTTGGTAACGCAGAAAGTAACACGGCTACTTCCCCGGCAACCGACTGACCTAAGCGGAATTGATGGGCTGTACTATTACAAGCACAGTTTGATTGCCATCCAGAATCGTGTAAAACCGTATCGGGTAATTCGACTGCATTTATCGAATAAAGTTCCGGCCATTGAGCGGGTTGACATTCTGGAAACCGGCCATCCGCTTGCCACCGAACCTACACTGGGCGTGATGGCAGACGGTCGGTTTTTCTACATCGCCAACAGCCAGTGGGACGCTTACGATACCAACGGCAAACCCGTTCCGAATTACCCGGCTCAAAAACCGACTGTTCTGGTGCTGCCGCTGAAATGAGTATTGACCGGCCTCTATTCAAACTGGAAAGCGAAGTAGGTACAGGTTCCCCGACTGGTGTTTTGAATGGCGTGTGGCACATTGGATTCCAGAAAAATCAGGTCACCCGCCTGAGCCGGATGCAGGCTGCCATTGATGCTTTCCTGTGCCTGATTATCAATCATCAGCAGGATTTCGGCGGCTCGGTGCGTATGGGGCGGGTGGCTCCACAAGCCCTCTTTCAGCGTCGTTACGTGCATTTCGAACCGCTTCGTCATAGCCGTAGCCCGGTCGAACATGCGACGGATACCGCCTTTGTCGTGCGGTTGAAAGGCGACCTCGTTCCAGTCAACCCAGAACGAGCCGCCCGCTTTTTTGCCCCGTTCAATATCCACCGGCACTGTTGATTCGTACCGCATCACGTAATAAGTAGCGGGTACGTCCTCCTGATTGGCAAAGCCATGTTCGTCGCCCGGCAGCATGAGCGCAACGCTACCCGCGCCTAAGGTCTTTGTTTGACCGGCAATGGTCACGGTAAGTTTTCCTTCTTTAACGATAATCAGTTCCTCGTCGTCGTGCTTGTGCGCCGGATGCGGAATTTGGTGTGGCTGGAGGGTTGTCGCGTGAATTTTGATATGGCGAAAATCGAGCGTACTGCCTTCCAGAAGAACCCGTTGCTCGCTGTTCGCTTTTTGAGTCACGGGAGCCTGCGCCCATGCATACACAGCGGAGCCGACGGCCTGCGCCAGTCCACAAACGGGCATCAGGATGAGCCATGCAAGCGAATAGAAAAGAGACTTCATAAGCGGCTGGGTGTTGACCAGATAAAGTAAATCCTCTCGGGCGGCTACTTGCTCCCATAAAAAGTGTTAGCTGATCTGACCGTTGAAAAAACATAGAAATTTCTCTTTTTCTACTGACATAGGGCTGTCAGTGAGGACATATAACTTTGACTTAATAAACCAATCAGAAACACGATCATGATGCAGACAATCGAAGAAAAGGCCCTGTTGACCATTGCTTCGCACATTAGCGATTATGCGGTTTATAACCACTGGGCCAATGCGCGGCTGGTTGAATGGCTTCAGACAAAGCCTGCTTCGCTGATGGCCCTGGAAGTTCCGTCCAGTTTTCCGGGTCTGAAAGGAACGCTGGTTCACATCTGGGATACGCAGCGATTTTGGCTGGCCGTGTTACAACAGGCACCGATACCCGTTTCGTTCAGGCAGGGTTTCTACGGTACGTTAGAGGAAGTTTTTGCGGGTATTGTGGAGCAATCGGAAGGATTTGCCGCCTATGTGCAGTCGCTGAAGGAAGCCGATTTGCAGGAGTCTGTACTACTGACCACTCCCTGGATCGACGGTGTTCAGCCACGGCTTAGTTTTATTCACCACTGCCTGAATCACAGTACCCATCATCGCGGTCAGCTTGTGACAATCGGTCATACTATTGGCCTGACCGACGCCCCCATGACGGACTATAGTTTCTATCGCCTGATTGGGTAGTTTGTGATCGCAATCAGTAATCAATCAATAGGCTTACTCACAAAGTTTATTGAGTGAAGTTATTACACAGATCGGACCGCCGAAGCGGATACACAGAGAAGACAGGAGATACGCAGAGACTTTCCCAGTCATTTACTCTGTGTAGTAACCTATTCACCCAGTGGAACTAATCATATGGCTATTTCGTCCATCGCCCGTCAGCGGCTCATTAATCAGCAAATCAGCCAGTCGGATCATACCCAGCCTGCTGAACTGGTAGCCTGGTTTGGAGCCATGCAGGCACAGGATTATTTAGCCGCCAGGTGGGCAGTGGGTTTACGATTATCCCAGTCAACCGATGCGGTCATTGAACAGGCTATCGCCGATAAATCCATTGTTCGCACCTGGGCCTTACGGGGGACAATCCACCTGATTGCTGCCGCAGACATCCACTGGATGCTTCCCCTGCTTAAGCCCCGGTTGCGTCAGCTTGTGGCTCCCCAGCATCGAAAACTGGCAATAGACGAGGCCGTGCTGGCGCAAAGCCAGGACGTTATGGCGCGGGTGCTGACAGGTGGTGAACAATTAACCCGGCCTGAATTGAAACTTGCGCTGGAACAGGCGGGTATTCGTACCGATGACCTGCGCCTGAATTTGCTCCTGGGCTGGGCTTCGTTTGAGGGCCTAATCTGTTTTGGCTGTCGGCGTGGTAACGAGTTTACCCATACGCTGCTGGATGAGTGGGCACCCTCTCACAAGCTTTTAACACGCGATGAAGCCTTAGCCGAACTGGCTACCCGCTATTTCAGAAGTCATGGCCCGGCGACCATAGCGGATTTTGTATGGTGGTCGGGCCTAACGGTTTCAGACGCAAAAGCCGGGCTTGACTTAATAAAATCCAGCCTTTTGCGGGAAACAGCCGATGGGTATTATTACTGGATGAGTTCGTTGGCTAACCACCTCACGGCGACACCGTCTGATGTTTACTTCCTGCCGTCGTTCGATGAATATTTAGTGGGCTATAAAGATCGCCGGGCGGCACTCGGCGAATTAGATTTTAGTCAGATTGTAAGTGCTGGTAACGGAATATTTAAATCGGTTATCGTGGCTGACGGGCAAGTCGTTGGTACCTGGAAACGCACATTCAAAAAAGATCGGGTCATGGTCGACGTTACTCTTCTGGTATCGTTAAATCAGGCGCAGCAGGAGGCTATTATTGTCGAAGCTGAACGGTATGGAGCGTTTCTGGAGCTTAATGCCCAAGTAGTGAGCGAGACAGAGTCTGCCTAATCCGTTCACACCTAAAAATCGGATCGACAGATGCAGGCCGGTAATAACCTTATGGCGAAACGCTGGTTATGTCAGTACAACGATATGAACAAACCATGCACGTTTCGACGCAAACAAAAACGCTACTGTGGACCTTAGCCGGTATAGGCGCCTGGACAGCCATTAAAAGTATTCTGGCGCAGAAACGGAAGATCGAGTTTCGGGATAAAACCGTCATCATTACCGGCGGTTCACGCGGACTTGGGCTGGAATTATCCCGACTGCTCGCTCAGGAGGGCGCAAAGCTGGCGATATGCGCCCGCGACGCCGATGAACTTGACCGTGCAAAAGACGAGTTAGACTCATTCGGCGGGAAGGTGTATACGCAGGTGTGCGACATTACGGATAAAACTCAGGTTGAGCATTTTGTCGAAAACGTTCGGCAGGCAATCGGGCCGGTTGATGTGCTGATTAATAATGCCGGCATTATCATCGTGACGCCGTATGAACACACGACCGAGGATGATTTCCGGGATGCGATGGACACTCATTTCTGGGCAGCTTTTCACATGATTAATGCCGTTTTGCCGCAGATGTTCTCCCAAAAGCAGGGCCGCATTGTGAACATTGCCTCCATTGGCGGTAAAGTGTCGGTGCCGCATCTGCTGCCTTATTCGACCAGTAAATTCACTCTTGTGGGTTATTCGGAAGGACTGCGGGCCGAATTGCAGAAAGACGGCATTTATGTGACCACTATTTGCCCCGGCCTGATGCGAACGGGAAGTCCGCGAAATGCGATTTTCAAAGGCCAGCATGAGAAAGAATATGCAGCCTTTAAAATTAGTGATTCGCTGCCTCTGCTCACGATGGATGCTGCCGAAAGTGCCCGCGAAATTATAGAAGCCTGCCGATATGGCGAAGCCGAGCGCATTCTGTCGCTACCCGCTAAAGTGGGTGCCACGCTCCAGGGTGTGGCACCGGGCCTGGTAGCCGAAACGTTGGCTGTCGTAAACCGGATGCTGCCTGCGCCCGGCGGCATTGGCGAACGGCGGGTTGCTGGCAAAGACAGCGAAACTGCCTTATCAGAATCCGTCCTGACTACCCTCACCGATCAGGCGGCCGAGCGCAACAATGAATTTCCGGGTTAAAGTCAATCGAACAACCGGCGGTTTAATGAGTTATATAGCTAACCCTGCGGGAGAATACGATTAGGGAATAGTTTATAATCACTCACTAACGGGCTTCGGTCCAAAAACGTTATGAAAAAAGTTGCTGTTGTTGTAATGGCCTTTGCGTTGACAATGGGTCTGGCGCAGGCGCAGGATAGTAAAATAAAGAAAAAAGCTGAAGTGGCAGAAGCAAAGGCCGAAGTGGCTGGCGATAAAGCTGCCATTAAAGCTAACAAAATGGCGCGTGAACATGATAAAATGACGGGCGATAAAGCCGCCTTAAAAGAACATCGAAAAGAGCATATGAAGCAGGAGGGCGAGTTAGTAAAAGACCGCGCCAAAAAAGATGTTAAAGTAGTGAAGGAAAAACTGTAAATCTGTATAGTTGACCTAAACATACGAACGCCCGACCTGAATGAGCCGGGCGTTCGTATGTTTAGGTCATTCAGTAGAGCATTACTCTTCCTGAATAGCCACGTCATGTTTTTTGGCGGCTTTTTTAATACGATCCTTAATTACTTCTACCTCACTGGCATCGTACTTGGCTGCGTTGTCTTTGTGATTGATGTAACTCCAGGCCGCCCGAACATGTTCGGGCGTGTCAATCGGATATTTTTTGTTGGTCCGGTCGGCAAACTCAACGTCGCCGTACTTGTGCTCGCCTTCGGCTGGATTTACGTCGTCGCGCCGATCAATTTTTGAATCAGTTGCCATAGCTGTTGAGTATATAGTTCGCTTAGGTCAACCCTGTTTTAGAAATGAATGTTTACGGAGGGCAAAGCGTAGTGTAGTTTGCTTTCACTCAATCCTGTTACCCAAAAGGCGCAGGCTCGTCAGAATGCTACAACCCGATGGCTGCGATGAATAATTAAGCTGGCTTTAAACATTTTGTCGGCAAAACAGTAATCTTGTCATCAGAATTGAACATGTACACTCACTATTCAGAAACTTAGAAATCATGCGTTGGTTAGGAGGACGCGAAAGCGATAATGTCGAAGACCGCCGGGGAAGCGGTGGGGGAGGGCTGCTGGTCGGCGGTGGCATCGGCACCGTTGTTGTAGCCGTTATTGTCATGCTGCTCGGGGGCGACCCATCAGCCATTCTGAATCAGGGGGGCGATGAGGGCGGACAGGCTCCGGTTAGTCAGCAGGCCGACGATCAGGCTGCGTCGTTTACCCGGAAGGTGTTGGCCAGCACAGAGGATGTCTGGACGAAAGAGTTTTCTGATCAGGGTGAACAGTACCGCAAACCCGTGTTGGTAATGTTTCGGAGTATAACTCAATCGGGTTGTGGAACGGCATCGAAAGCGTCAGGCCCTTTTTACTGCCCCGCCGATCAGAAACTGTACATCGACCTGTCTTTTTATGATGAACTTCGGGAGCGGTTCAATGCACCGGGCGAGTTTGCGATGGCCTACGTAATTGCTCATGAAGTAGGCCACCACGTTCAGAACCTGATTGGCGTGATGGACCAGACCGATCAACTTCGGGCGCGGATGAGCGAACGGCAGTACAACAAGGTGTCCGTTCGGCTTGAACTACAGGCCGATTTCTTCGCCGGAGTGTGGGCAAACCACGCGCAGGGCCAAAGTATTTCCATTGATAAAAACGACGTAGAAAGTGCACTAACGGCTGCCAACGCCATTGGCGACGACCGTATTCAGGCTGAAACCCAGGGGACAGTCGTGCCGGATGCCTTCACGCACGGCTCTTCGGCCCAGCGCGTGTACTGGTTTTCGAAAGGGTTGAAAACCGGCGACATCAAGCAGGGCGATACCTTCAATAGCCAGGAAGACGCAAATTTGTAATTGTTTTTCAGTCCCATTTTACGGATAAGCCGGAATCGTGAGATTCCGGCTTATTCGTAAAATGGAAGAGCCATTTATTTCTTCCATTCCGCTGTAAACTCGTTAAACGCCTGCTCCAATGCCTGTAAAGCTTCGGCCAGCCCGCTGGTATCGTTTACTTTGAGTTTCCCCTCTGCGGTGCGGGCAATGTCGGCAACGCGGGCCACGCCAATAGTTCCGGCGCTGCCTTTCAGGGTATGCAGATGGCTTTTTACGGTCGGAATGTCGCCCAAGCCATAGGCTGATAGGGAACCACTGACCAGGTCAGTAGCTTCTGTCACAAACTCCTCCATAATGCTGTCTACCAGTTCCTGGCCGCCAATGTCGCGAAGTTGCCCAACAATGTCGGCGTCGATAATGGGAAGAGCAGGTTCGGCAGGCAGCATAGCAGGCTTGGCAGCTTGAGGTGCTGTTTCCTGTTTAGCCCGGTTCGCATCGGTGAGTTCTTTCACTTTGGCAATCAGGCTTTGTGCCCGAATGGGTTTAGCAATATAGTCGTCGAGGCCCTGGCTAATGAAGCGTTCGCGGTCTTCACGCATGGAGTAGGCTGTCATGGCAACAATGGTGGGCAGTTTATCACCAAATTGCTTACGGAGCTGACGAGTGGTTTCAACTCCATCCATGTCGGGCATCTGAATATCCATGAAAATAACATCGAAAGGAGATGTCGGATTGGGAATGTCGGATTTGGGATTGGCTGACGCAGGAGTAGCTGTTGACGCGTCAGCCAATCCCAAATCCGACATTCCCAATCCGCCATCCAATAGTCGGGCTCCGAACTCTGCAATAGCTGCCGGGCCACTATCGGCTGTCGTGACGATGCATCCCGCTTTCCGTAAAATTTCGCTGGCTACCTTGCGGTTTACGGCGTTGTCGTCTACCAGCAACACATTGGGGTGATAGGTGCTGAAGAAGTTTGCTAAAGCAATTTCGGCGACTTCGGTGGTTTGCTGGGTAGGGCTAATGCTGGTTTCTTTCAGTTCCACCGTGAACCAGAACGTACTACCCATACCAACGGTCGATTCAACGCCAATTTCGCCTTTCATTAAGCTGGCGAGTTCTTTAGAAATAGCCAGCCCCAGCCCGGTGCCGCCAAACGATTTGCGTGACGACGTATCGACCTGACTGAAGGAGTTGAACAACAGGTTAATATTCTGGGGTGAAATACCGATGCCCGAATCCTGAACGGCTACCCGAATCCGGTTAAACTTACCCCGCTTGCTGAGCAGCGTGGCTTCGACCCGAATAATGCCGTTCTCGGTAAACTTGATGGCATTGGACGTTAGGTTCGACAGCACCTGCAGCAACCGGGTCTGGTCGGCAATGACGAATATGGGCAGGTCTGGCCCGAGATGATACGTCAACTCATTATTTTTGGAATTAGCCTGTTGCCCGAACAGGGCAATTAGTTTCTCAAAAATTTCTTTGAAGGCAATTGGTGCTTCATGCAACACCATCTTGCCCGCTTCAATTTTCGACAGGTCCAGAATATCGTTCAGGATGTTGAGCAGTGTCTCCGACGACCGTTTCACCGTTTTCACGTAACTGCGCTGCTCTTCGTCCAACTGGGTATCGTTGAGCAGATCGATCATGCCGATGATTCCGTTCATGGGCGTTCGGATTTCGTGGCTCATATTCGCCAGAAACTGCTCTTTTACTTTCAGCGACCGTTCGGCTTCGTCTTTGGCTTTTACCAATTCGGCCGATTGGCGTTTCAGTTCGGTGATGTCGCGGGCCAGCACGGCCACCACCGAATCGCTGGCTTCGCCATCGTTGAGCATCAGCATGTTGAACATATATTGCCGCTCGGTACCGTCTTTCCGGCGCATACTGGCCTCGAAGTTTCGCAGGCTGCGGTTACGGCCCAGCTTGAACATGGCCCGGCGAATGGCCCGCTCATCAATGAAAAATTTGGTTATTTCCTGACCCAGTACTTCATCGGGCGTGTAGCCCATGCGCTTGAATACCGACGGACTAATCATCGTAATCCGGCCTTTTCGGTCCACGCGGGCGTAGATGTCCTGTAAATTCTCGAAGATACCCCGGAATTTCTCTTCGCTCTGGCGGGTTGTAATTTCGGCCCGTTTACGATTCGTGATGTCGCGGGCAATGCCCGACACTTCGTCAATGACACCACCTGCCAGTAGAATAGGGTTGAGGTGAAATTCGAGGTAAGTTTCTCCTTTTGGGGTTTCAAAGTACAATTCAAAATTCTGCGCGAATCCCCGGAAGGCTTGTCGGTATCGATCCTCTAACCGTTTTCGATTTTCTTCCCCAATCATACGCCAGCCAACATTAGGCGCACTGGAAAGAATGGCGGGCGTCTCGTCCAGTTGATACTCAATCAGCCGGGCGTAATTTTTGTTGAACGAAGTCAGTTGGAGGGCTTTGTTCACCGACCAGATCAGATACGTACTGCTGTCGAAAATGGCGTTCAGGCGGGCATTCTGTTTATCTAAGCGGGCTTCCGACTGTTTTCGGGCGATGGCCAGTGCCACCTGCCCCGAAATGAATTCGAGCAGTTCCAGGTCGCGCGGGCCGTAGGTTTGGGCATCGTCGTATGATTTCACGCCGATGATTCCCGTAATTTCCTCGCCAATGCGGAGCGGAGCCGTGAGCATCACCTGCGGCTGACGCTGGCCGTAGAGGTCGATATGGTGCTGTTCGGAAAGCTGACGAATATCCTTCTCATAGAGAAATAAAGGCTTATTGGCCAGAATGGTGTACTCGATGATACCATTGCCCAATTTGCGTTTAGTGAACCGCATATTGCCGCTAAAGTACTCATCGACATAGTAGGGAAACGACAGATACGACTTGCTGGAATCATAAAGCGCAATAAAGAAATTGCGGGCGTCGATGATATTGCCTAACTCTTCATGAATCCGGTGATAGAGTTCATCAAGGTTGGGCGTGTTGATAGTCCAGTTGGCAATGCTGTAATAAAGCTTCTGCGATTTTTCAGCCCGGATTCTGCCCGTCGTATCGTGCAGAATGCACCGAAAAGCGGTGGGGCGGCCATTGTCGAACCGGCAGTTGACACTTCCCGACAGGAACAGCGTTTTGCCCGACTTGGTCCGAAAAACCGTTTCAAAATACGGGAGCTTATCGCCTTCCTGAATTCGTTTAAGCAGACCAATCGTGCTGTCGGCATAATCGGGATGGAGCACGTCGCGGAGGTTAAGGGCCGAAATCTCTTCGGAACTATACCCCAGCGCTTCGCGCCAGGCCCGGTTCACAAAAATAAACTTGCCGTCGAGGGTCAGAAGCTGGATCAAATCGGATGTATTATCCACCAAATCCTGCAACTGGGCATTGGTATTCGACAGGGCCGACGCGACCCGCCGTTTGTTGGTTACGTCTTCGCCAATAAGGGTGAACGACGAAACCTGACCATCGCTCGTGTTGACAATGAACGAGTTAATCTGTACGCTACGCGATGCACCGGAGCGAGCCAGCAAGGTAATTTCTTTCTGTTCGGGGAACCCACCTTTCTGTAAAGCTTCATCAAATTCGGTTTCAAGCCGGGTGCGGTCAGAAGGGGGAATAAAGATATCGAAGAAATTTTTGCCAACAATATCGTCGGCTTGCCAGGCCGTTACCCGGTACGTGTAAGGATTCGCATAACTCAGCGTGCCGTCGCGTTCGATGGTAAGACCGACCAGATTTAGTTGATCGACCGTGCGTCGGGCATCAAAGGCCGGCATCGAATCGGCTACAGCAACATCGCTGCGTTCGTGGTGGAGCCGTTGGATTTCGGCTACTAATTCATCTTTGGTTTTGGCAGACCAGCGCATAAAGTAAGTCGGTGAGTTAATGTGTCGTTGGACTTTATAAATTTACAAAAAAACAGGATTTTTTACCCGGAACGCTTACTTTGTTGGCGTTTACCGAATGAATTATGCGAAAACGATCTCTATATCTATTACTTATGCTGGCAATGACAGCCTGCGAACCGTTTGATTTGACGAAGAAAACCTTTCCGGTCTGCGCCAAGCCTTCTGCCGATATTGGCTACACCGCCGGGCAGTTAGATGTTACATTTTTTCTGGAAAATCCGCAGGGCGACATTGGCGTGGCAGGATGGGACCCTGGCGACGGAAAAGGCAAAAACCGCGTTGGTGCCCGCGTAACTTATAATTATGACAAAGCCGGTACGTACACCGTCACGCTTGTGCTGGCGAATTCGTGCGACGATACATTTACGACTACCCGGCAAATTACCATTCGTAACTAATTCATTATGCGCTTACTTCTCGCCCTTTTTCTCTGTCTAATTTCGGTTCTTTCGGGTCTGGCGCAGGAGCGTGTTCGCAACGTTCGGGTGCGGGCTGTCGATTCGTCGAGAATCGAAATCGGTTATGATTTGATCAATGCGCGGCCCGGCGATTCGGTCTATTTTGAGATTCGCAGCCGATTGCGCGGTAACGTGCGGATCAGTCCCGAATTTGTTCGGGGTGACATTGGCCGAAACATCACGACAGGCACCAACCGACGAATCATCTGGGATGCGCTGGCGAACGGCTACTCACTGAACGAAGAAATTCAGGCGAAAGTGCTGGTGAAAACCGGCCTGTTGCCAATGCTGGCTACGACTACGCAACCACCAGCCGAGCCGGTTGTTGCGCCGAAATCTGCTATAACGACGCCCGCGCCGGAGGCTGTTCCGCCTAAACCAACCCGAAGCGAGCCCCTTGTTAGCCCGGCACCGCAACCGTCGGCACCAGCTACCGAACCGCCGGTGGTGTTGACGCCAAAAACGCGGTCGAAGAAAACGAAGCGCGAAAAGCCATTTGTTTCCATAGCCGATTCGGTTAAAACCGCCCCTGCGCCCCCTGCTGTTCAGACTCCTGTTCCGCAACAACCTGTGCCACGTTCTGAACCCGTTACCCGGCCCACCGAACCCAATCCTGCACCCGTTCCTGCTTATCCTGATACAGTGCGCGTTCGCCGAACCCGGTATATAGGGCCAGCCTGGGCTTTGCTGTCGGCTGTAGCGCCGGGCATTGGTAATATTTTTGTGCAAACGCCAAAGCCCAAAGTTGGCCTGCGTCCGTTATTGACAGTGGGTAGTTATGGTTTAGTGGTATATGGGCTGATGGAACGGCAGAAGTCGCAGGATGAGTATGCTATTTATGAGCAGCAGAAAAACAGCACGGCGGGTGAGCCGTATTACCAAACCGCTAACGATCACCACCACAACTATTTTATCGCTACTCGGGCTGCCCTCGCCGTTGCTGCGGCCGATGTAATTCTGACCTTTATTCGGGGTGTTCGCAATACGAGATCGCAGAAAGAAGCCCGTCGCTATCAATCCGTTATGGTCAGACCCGGTCTCCAGGCCAGTCAGCCAACGGCAGTGTTAACCTTTAAATTTTGACTTGTATGTATGTAGAGACGCGACCGCACCGGCGGCCCGGCCTTCGCGTCTCTACATAAAACACTCATTAACCTATGCGCCTGTTCCTGATAATCAGTGTTGTTGCCCTGTTTTCGTTAACAGGTTTTGCACAACGCCCCAGAACAACCATCTATTCAGCTACCAGCGAGTGGCAAAAAGTGGCGCTGAAGCCAACGGCCCGACTCACGCCAAACCGGGGCGAATCGGTAATGTTAGCTACGGCTGACTATCGGCCTGCCTTCACGGGCGACTTCGCTACTAACCGCAACGGCTGGAAAGCGGGTAATCGGGGAGATTATTATTACCAGATTGGAATGGGTCGTTACAGCATCCGTAAACGGAATGTGAACACCCGACAGGTGGGGTTTAGCACGGTTGAACTACCCACGAATATTAACCTGAACGTGGCTGACCAGTTCACGATTAAAGTGGACGTGCTGGCCGATTCGGGCCGTGTTCCAACCGGTGGCGTGTTGTTTGGCGTACTGGATTCGCTCAACTACTGCGCGTTTACGCTGAATGGAAAAGGGGAGGTGTCGATTATTCGGGTAGCCAACGGCACAACGTTTAGCGATTATATGCCGGGTGATTTTTTCTCGCCGGGCGTACCAGTGGATAAAAACAGAAATCGGCTCAGCATTCGCCGGAGAGGGGATGCGCTCCATTTTTACGTCAATGAGCAGGAAGTTCGCAGCAGTCCGTATCCCTTTGGGATGCTGCCGGGTAACCGCATCGGATTGACCAGTTCCGGCTACTGGACCAGCTTTCAGAAATTGACCGTTACGCTGGGGCCGTAAAAAATAGTCGTAAGTCGTAAGTCAATAGTCGCCGGTAACTGACGTTGGCGGCCACTGACTTACGACTTACGACTTACGACTTACGACTTACGACTTACGACTATTTTTAATTCCTGACTTGCTCACCGGCCCGGTTGATGGTCATGAGTTGGCCATTGAGGAACACGGCGGCTGTGTTACCGCGAAAAGGCGTTACCGCTTCATATTCGGGTTTGATTACCCATTCGTCGGCTTCGTTGATGTAACCCCAGTGGCCATTGCTGCGGGCACGTCGCCAGCCGCGTTCGTCGGTGCCTAACTCCACTTTATCGTAGGGCTTATCGCCAAACGCTTCTTCGTACTTGCCCTGGCGGGCATCGGCTGGCGTAGTTGGTTTCGGGTCGGGTTCGGCCTGAGCGGGAGCGCTCTCTTCGTCTGTATTTATAACAGTCTTTTCTTCTTTTTTCAGCCCATCGGTTGACGAAACGGCTGGCTCGTCGGTCGCTGCTGCGGGCGCATCAGTGGCCTGGGAGGGCGCTTCATTTTTAGCAGGACCTGGGCTACCTGCGTCCGATGATTCTTCGGAGCGGCCCATCTCGCCGGAGTAACTGGTTGACTGTTCGGTTTTGCGTTTAGGTCGTGATTCGCTGTCGCGGGATGTGTTACTTTTAATAAACCAATAGATAACGGCCAGTATGGCCAGTGCAAACAGAACGCCATAGATGCCGCTCCGGTCGGGCGGGATGACTTCAATACGAACCGTACTTAACGGATTATTATTGGCATCGAAGAGCGTGTAATCCGTTGTTTTTGACGGTTTCACCCACCCCCGATTTTTAGGCGACAGGCCTTCGCCCAGGTCATCAATTGTGACAGCCAGCAGATTTTCTACCTCCCAATCGAGCGTTACCGCCTGCCCTTTGCGAATACGGGCGGGTGTAGCCGTAAACGTCCGCACGATAGGCGGAGGCTCCGGGTAACTCGGCGTGGGGGACGACACTGGCGCTTCTGTTACCGTTGGCGGAGGAGTAGGGGTAGGCTTAGGCAACTCAATAACAGGGTGCTCAATAACAACGGTTGGCTCGGGGTGCTTAGGTTCGTCGTTAAGCAATTCCCTGAAGGAATCGGGGGTTGGCGTGGGCTGAGCAACAACGGGTTGTGGCGGGGCAGTCGCAGGTGAGACAGGCTGCGGGTTCGGAGTAACGACTAACTGCTTTAATACGTTTGGCACCCACTTGTTCCGCACAAAGTTAGCGGAGAGTTTTAAAGCCGTAGCCGCATTCACAATCTGATTCAGGTCCTGCTCAATCAGGTGACTGCGCGAGGGTTGGGCCAGCCGGGTAATACGCGCCTGTATATTCTCGAACAGGAGTTTATTCTTCTCAACTTCCTGCCCTACCTCAGTGGCGCGTTTCAGGGCGTCGGTCGTTGACAACCCCGCCTGTTGAGCCTCCTGGAGGTAGCCGTTTGTCCGCCAGATGTCGGGGCCGTTGAGAACAATGGCTTCGCGCAGTTGGTCGGTCAGTTCGGTTTCCGTCATGAGAGGGTGATGGTTCAGCTAGTAAAACGCCAAAGTTCAGTCGAATGTCACAACATTCCGTCGATAATCTACCGAAATTTTACCGAACTTCGACAGAGCCGACTGACCAAGCAGGAGAGGGGCCTTTGTGCTGCGAACCACATTGGCATTGACGTTTTCAAGTACCCGGTCGCCAATCTGCACCGATTTCAGCCGGATGATGTCACCGGGCGAGATGTCGCCGTTGGCATCTTCAAACCGCGATTGCCCGACAATATCGGCTTCGGAAATGGTGCCCTGTTTCATCATAAATTCGGCTTCGGTCGAGGAAATAGAGATCAGGCTGGCACCGGTATCTAAGATGAATTTCATGGGGTGCCCGTTGACAATGACCGGCACTTTATACACCCCCTTTTCTTTCGTCATCGTTACCTCCGTTGGGCCGCTGCCAATCTGCGTGAGCGTTGGTTTAGTGGCCGACGATGAGACCGGATTTGTGTCGCTGTTGGGTTGACTCGTTGTGTTTCGCTTGTTTTTGCGCGGCTGGTGACTACCCGACCGGGAGCAACCCGAGCATCCCGATAGGTATAGCAAGCTGCTCACAATCAGTAGTATGACTAAAATGCGTGTTATCATTCGTGTTGCCTGTTTTGTAGCTGGATTTGTTCGCGAACAAATCCAGATTATTCATACCGAATCAACGCCTTCGTCTTCACGCGCCAAACGCCGTTTTCAAGAGCAGCTTCGCCATCCTGGCGCATGGCAATCCGGGTGTGGGCGGTTGTATAGCTGTTTTCGCTATCGCAGGCGGGTTCAATCATGTAGTTGCGATAGGTTAGGAATCGCGCCACCCGGCCCGGTTCTGCTTCAAACCGAAATGATGCCACCGATGGATTATTGGCATTAACGCTAAATCGATAGGCCGATTCGGGGGAAAGCGAGCCAGATTTCTGCGACAGGTCGAACTGACCGGTTGGGTCTGGGGGCGGGAAATAAAACACCTCCGAGCGGTTTAGGGGCGGCAACGGTTCGAGCGGTGGGAGCGGAGGCAGGGGGGCTTGCGTCTGAACAGGTTCTGGTTCGGGCGATATAACGGATTCGACCGCTGGCTCACCTGAACGAATAACGGGTGCAGAAGCGGGCATCGTGCCTGTTGTCTGCTGTTTCAACTGGCGAATGGCGCTTATTGGATTGTCGGTTCCTAACTCGGCTACAATCGCATCGTAGGCACTAACTTTTTGCCGGTAATCGCCCTGCGGTTGCCGGGGTTCATTAACCGGCTTATTCCGTAAACCATCATTTTGCCGAGCCAATCTGTTATTGTCATCCATTAACCGGTCTACTTCATTTTTCAACGCCCGGTAGGCCAATAAATAAACGGCTCCCGCGCCAAGCAATAACCCTACAATCAACCCGCCTATCATCATCCAAAGCTGTTTTTCTTCTGCTTTTTTTACCTGATTTTCCAACTGACTTATCTGGTAAGCGGTCGGGTCAATGGCTGTTCCCTCGTCTGTCATGGTTCCAGATGTGGGTGCATTTTCCGAAACCGCTGGTGTGGGGTCGGGCGTAGCAGCGGGGGGCAATAGTTGGTCAATCTTAGCCAGTATCTGTTCCTGAACAGCCGGGCTAAGGGGTTTGCCATAGTTATTATCGTTTTTATAGCGAGTATAGAAGTCTGCCAACTGCTTCCGAATAGCGGCATTGGCTTCTTCGGGCGACAGGTTAATAAAGCGAGCTGTGTTTTTTAACTCGCTCAACTCCTGCATTTTCGCCCCAACCTGATCCCAACTCCCTACGCCCCGGATAACCTGCTGTGGGTCGCAGCCATCACCACAATCCAGCAACTGCCCGTAAATTTCCTGCGCCTTCGGTTGGTTAATTTTCGCAAATACAGCAATGGCTACGTCCTTCGTCAGCGTATCGACAGCCGCCTGGTTCGCGTTCTGAGAGAAGGTGAGTGAGGCTGTAGTGAGTAAAGCGATGAAGCTTATAAAAGATATTTTTAGCATAGAAGAAGATTGGTAACAAAAGGGTTGTTACACAGAGATTCGCAGAGTAAAAGGAGATTCACAGAGATCTCTGCGTATCTCCTTTTACTCTGCGAATTTCTGTGTAACAATCTTTTCTCTCATAATCTATTTACGCCAGCGCATTGGCCAGTTTATTAATCGCGCCAATCAACGGGTAGAAAAACAGCGTCTCTTCAATCGGTGCGCCGAGAGCATCGGCCATGCCGCTGTACTCAGCCGCTACATCGCTTTCCCGGCGCTGAATACCATCCATCAGCGAAGTATCCAGATGCGTTCGTAACTCCTGCTGGGCAACTACCAGTGATCGTGACGATACGTTCAAATTGCGGACAAAGCTGAATTGCTGATTGAGTGCAAAGAAGAAATCAATGAAGGCATTGGTTTCTTTGAGCAGCGAATCAATCACCTCCGACTTCCGCAGGTCGGCGTGGGTCAGTTTGGGAAATTCGTCGTTGAACGTGGCTGGATAGACATAACTAATGGCTTCGGTATCGACCGGACGGCTGTTGGCGGGCTGCATCAGTGCGCCTTTGCAGGTTACCTCTTTCGGGCCTTTGCGTTCGTAGAACAACGTCAGGCCACTGGCATCGTAGGTTTGGTCATAGACTTTCTCGAAAATGGCCCGTGCCAGTTTGCCAAGCATGTTGTCGTCGGAGCTAATGATCGTCAGCACTTTAGAGCCCGTGCCGCTGAACGTGATGGCTCCCGGCAGACCAATGCCTTTGTGCTTCATCAATTTGGCAATGTGGTAGATGAGGGCCGTGTAGAACAACACAAACACCACTTTCATGTCTTCGTCTTTGGCCAGCATACCATTGAATGACAGCATACTTTTGGCTTTCACATCGTTGCTTTTCTCAATGGAAAACCAGAACGCCATGATGTCTTCCGAGCGGTTCGTGTCCAAAATCCGCCGGTTATTATCGCTCAGGTTGCCAAGGCTCTGACTATCTAACAATGTCTGGATTTTGTCAGCGTATTTCCTAACGAACCCGTTGTGACTGGCCGCGCCATATTCGCTGAACGCATCGCCATAAATGGCATTCCCCGCAAATCGGAACGAAGTCAGCAACTTCGGTTCATTGCGTTCATAAACCACCACATCCGATGTGCCACCGCCAATATCGACGTTGATAACGGGCCGGGCCGACGCGCTTAGTGTGGGGTTCTGTTTGTAATAATAGAACGGCGCCACCGACTCCGACACCTCGCGCAGCCGACCCGCCGACCCGCCAATGTAGCGTTCGTAGAGCAGTTGCCAGTCGGCGCGGAGCTGGCTTACGCGACCCGGAGTCATGCTGGCCGGGAAGAACCAATACACCGTTGTCTGGGATAGATTGCCGCCTTCGGTGAGTACTTTGTTTTTGATGAGCATCAGCAACTCTTCCAGAAAAGCCTCCACGCGTCGTTCGGTCTGGTCGCTGGTTTTGGCCCATTTCAGGTTCGTCGTGATGCGGTTGGAACCCGCCGGTTGGCGCTCCACATAGAACGGAATGTTGAAATCGGCCAGCGCTTGGGTTTGCTGATTAAAACTCAGGTTCATGGGTTCGGCAATGGCCGTGCGCGTGGGGAAACTGTCGGGCTTGCCGGGGCCGATGGTTGGCGGCACAAATTCCAGGTCATAAAGCAGAAACAACTCAAACAGGGCGGGGTTGTACTGCGCTGGAGCCACGAGCGTAGCCACTTGCGGGGTCAGTTCGGCCACGTCGAATGGGCGGGGCGAACTCCCGTCCACTTTGTATTCAACGTGGGTGTTGGTCGTTCCAAAATCCACCGAAAATTCAAACTGCTTGCTGCCACCATTGTACAGTTGCCAGCGTGGAATCAATACGCCGTGCATCTCACGGCCATCGGCACGAATGTTCGTTTGCAGGTAATCGAACTCCTCCCGCAGCACATAATACACGCTCGACCCGTCGGTATTCTGCTGCCGAACGGTGCGCTGGTGTTTCGATTCGACTTTTATTTCTGTATTACTCTTCTGCCCGAAATAGGTCAGTTCGTACTGGTTCTGGCTATCGAAACCTGACTCAATCAACTGCACCCGATAATCGGCGGGAACCGTTACGGAACCCGACCGCACAAACGGATAGATATTGACGGTGAATGAATTTTCGACAATAATGCCCTCGTTCGTCGCTTCGTTAGGTGCGCCCGAACTGCCCACCGTTGGGTTATATACACGCTCAAACGTCACGAACTGATTGCCCGGCTGGTTGGGGGCTGTAACGGGAATATCAAGCGTCACGTTAATGCCCCCGCCTTGCGGCACCATTTTCAGCCGGACGCGGCCCGTGAGCAGGTCTTCAACATCGAAGAAATCAAAGAAATCTTTTTTCAACGGCAGCAAAAAGCCCTTGTCAGTGGCGGGTGTTTGCAGGTTGCCATCGAAGAACCGGCCCCGGTCGGTGGGGAAGGGCAGGCGGATGAGGTATGGCTCCAGCAAATCGCTGACCGTCAGCCAGGGATAATTTCCTGGCTGACCCGGCAGTGGCCGCTGGTTATCGCGCCACGACTCGCGGGCGTAGTAGGGCACGGGCGTATTCGAGTTCCACTGCGCTTGCGGCACATACGTAAACTGCCGGAAAAACCGGTTTTGCAACGCCATCGGGCGCGGCTGATTCGGATTCAGTCGGGCGTATTTATCGGACTTGATGATGAAATCGCTGACCTGGTCGATGGCGCGGGCGTCGGATTTTTTCTTGCGGAGCGGGAAGCCCAGCACTTCTACAATGTCGCCCGGCCCGGTGGTCAGTTCCTCAAAATCATTATCGAAATTCTCGCGGGTCAGCAGCGGCTGTCCATTGTGCGACTCGATATGTTCATAAAACATGGCCGGATTCTGTTGCTGCAACAAGGCCCGGCTGCGATTCAGGTAGTCGTCTACCTCGCGAAAACGGTCGCGGAAGTTGGGCATGAACTGCTTAATCGAATACCAGAATTTTTGGTATTCAATGTCGCGCAGATGCAGCGGGCAAACCGATTGGTCAAATAAACGGTCGTTACCCATCGACACATCCACCCAACTCAGGTCATTGCCCGAACTGAAAAACAGGGTTTTGGGCGATGTGCCACCCACCACACGCCCCCGGTAACTTAATACAAACAGTCGGTTAATGTCGCCGAAATTATACTCGGCTGCATCCTGATCCAGAAACAGTTTCAGCGCATCGCCGAGCCGTTTATGACCAATATTTGTCGCCTGCCGCAGTCGGTCGAGGTCGGTGCGAACATCAAAGGGCGTGATGGTGACGTAGGTTTTGAGCTTGTCGTAATTGAAAAACAATTCGCCCACGTCGAGCGCATCCGACACCACGCGCTGGTCGTTTAGGGTACCGCTGAGGTCGGGTTTGAGGGCCAGATTCAGGAAAGCTGACCGCACCAAATCCATCCGGGCGAACGGGCTTGGAATCGATGTGGGCTGCTTCACGGTCTGGCCGCCCTGTGGGTCGCGAATGGCCGCAATCTGGTCGGTACCAAGTGGTTTACTGACGTACCAGTGCAGGCCGGGGGTAGGGTTATGTAAGCTGAATGTTGTCGGCATAGAAAGGATTGGGCCACAGAGATGCACAGAGAAGAAATCAGAGAAATCCTCTGTGTACCTCCGTGTCTTTTCTGTGCATCTCTGTGGCCCAGCTTTTTAAAGTTAATAGTCCATCACTTTAGGCAGTTTTTCCCGAACGAACTGCTCGGTGCCTTCGGAAAATAGCTGAATGAATTTATCGGCTTCGGTGGGGTAGGCTTTGCCCTCGGCGTTTTTGTTGAGCGTTTGGTCGAAGTCGTCCACGATGTCGAGTTTTACGTCGGATTCTCCGCCGAAAATGCCCCGCTTTTTCGGCTCGAAACCGCGCACGGTGTGGCCGAGGTTGCCCGCATCGAGCAGGAACGGCTCAAATGACCGCTTGTTTTCGCGCATCTCCGATAGCCATTGCCGGAAGGCTGCGTCGAAATTTTTCACGCTGTTGAAAAAGCCTGAATTCAGGAACGACGTTGAAATCTGTGGATTGGCTTTCGACCATTGAACCGTGCCTGCCGCCTGCCGGATGCGCTGGCTCAGGTAGGTGCTGAACAAGGCCATTTTTGACAGAGGCAGACTAATTAGTTGCTTGGTCGCCCCAGCCAGATTTCCCAACTGAAGGCTAATACCATCCTGCTCAATGCCAAATTCTTTATAGACCGGGTTTGTTGGTTTGCCATTCACAACTGCTAAACTGCCGTCGTCGGTGTTCATAAAATCCACGATAGCCAGGGCTGAGGCCAGTTCCACAAAGTGGGCTTCGTTTTTCTGCCCGCCTGCGCCAGGGTCGTAGGTGTAGGCTTTCGTCTGATCGTCGCCGATGTAATACAACGCGTTGACCGACGGGTTCACGCCCTTTTGATAATAATTCAGCGCGGCTTTGGTTTTGGCAATAAACGAAGCCGGGTCAATGAGTTTATTGTCGTTGGTGGTCAGGCTGAAATACGGCATCACTGACACAGCCCCGATTTTGGCATCGCGCAGAAAAGCCGGGTTCGGAATCTGCCCGATGGCCTGCGCTCCCCGAATGTTCTTGAGCAGAATGGGAAAACCGGCCGCGCCCGTGCCTCCAAAAATGGAACTGACAATGAAAATCCGGTCGTTAGCGCCAAAGTTCTCGGCAAACGCCTGAAACACATCCGAATAGCGGAACTGATTCAATACCGTACTACCAATATTCGGGTTTCCGACGAAGCCAATGTCCATTTTGGTTTCCAGATTTTCTTCTGAAAACAGCAGACTGGCGAAGGCTTTACTGGGGCCATCTAAGCCTTCGTAGTTAATATAATCCCGGAACTTCTCTTGCTGAACGCCCTGTAATTCAAAAACATACGTATCGGCAATGGTTGCATTACCGCCGATAGAACGGTTCAGCGTTTTGATTTCCGTACCGAAAAAACCGGACATGGGTTTGGTTTGCAGACCCGCCCGGATGTTGCCGTATTCGCGTAGTAAATCTTTAGTACGGAGAAGGTCGTCGTTGGTGGCGTGGGGGTCCAGCACAATCGGGATGACCTCATCAGTGTTGTTAAGTTTCACGCCAGAGGCCAGCAAAAACGTGAGGGCTTTCAGCACCCGCGAGCCGGTTCCGCCAATGGCGAAGACAAATAGTTTAGCCATAATCTTGAGATAATGAATTGTTACACAGAGAAAAAAGAAATACGCCGAGACCTCTGTGAATCTCTTTTAAACTCCGTGTATCTCTGCGTAACAACTTTTTAATTATTTAGAAGGCCACAGCATGGGCCGGTGTTTTGCGTTTTTACTGAAATTTTTCATCATCATCGAGATGAGGAAGAAAATGAGAGCCGTTAGCAGGGCCATTTCGAAGGCGTAACTCAGAAACACACTCACACCCTGATCGAACAGATTGCCTTGGTTGGGGTCGGCTTCGTCGCGTGGAATTTCCTGATTGGCTTTCTGGTAGCAGGTGATGAGTGTAATGATAAACAACAGCACTGCACTGACGCCCGTCATGAGCAGCCAGCTACCCATACCGCTGAAACTCACCTTGTTGAACGGCCAGATATAGAACGCAAAGGCCACCACAAAGGCAAGTCCGATGGCCGTCAGGGTCAGTGGGGACAGCAGTTCTTCCTGATACAAATCTTCGAGCAACGCGCTGTTTACGAACAGGTTGTAAAAATTATAGAGGGATTCTTCCATAGTTCAATGAGTGAATGAGTGAATTGTGAATGACTGAATGGCCTGCGCCAGCTATTCACCGCTCCGGCGGCCCGGTCATTCTATCATTCCGTCATTCTAAATTGATTTTTAGCGTGAAATATTCAGTTTGGTTGTTGGGATTGTAAGCGCGTTCAACGCCTTGCAATAGGTTTTGCAGGCCAAAGGTTGAGTTGGCATCAGGTGCTGCATCGTTGGTGGTGTTAGTACTCGCAATCCAGCGGGGCGGAAACTGCCGACGCAGCCGAATCGTGGCCGTGCGGTCGCTACGGGCGGGTTTGTTGCTGGTTAACAGAAGTTTATGCGTAGTTCCGTTCGCGCCCGCATACGGCTGCACCGACGACACCCGGAAGTTGTCTTTGCCTTCCACCATATATTGGCTGGCATCTGTCAGTAGGGAAGCGGGCAACCGCAGAGCCGACAAATCGACCGCGACGGGAATTGCCAGACTTTTGTCGGCTACATCGGGTTGCACATCGGTGAGGGCGTGAACAGCTTTGGCATGGCTGCGAACCTCATCATCAGCGCGTTTGAAGCGCCCTTTGCGGGCGGGGTCCGTCACCAGAATACTGTAGAAAGGAGTGACCGCCTTCATCTCCCGACCGAAGAACCACGAGTCGGCGTAGCCCGGTAGTTGGTCGAACCGGCGGATGGTCTGGTAGGTTTGGTCCTGATAGAGCCGCTGCATGGTTTCGTTACGGCCAATCAGACAGAGATAATAGGGCCGTTCGCCCCGGTATGTTTTCTTCGCATTGTTCCAGCTATAATACGTCCCATCGAAGTCGGCGTTGAGCTTAATGACCAGCATCGAGTGGGTGTTGGCGTAAGGGTTGAACACCGTCGTTAGTAAGGAACTGGCCGCGTCTAAGGTTTTCTGGGCGCTCATGCCCGTGAGGCTGGGGTCGGAGTAAATCAGGTCGGAAACCAGAATGCTCAGGTCGTCGCCGGCCGTGTTCTGGAGGATGTCGCTGAAAATCGTTTCAAAATCAGTGCTGGTGGTTTTTCCCTTCGTTTTAGCGACCGTAAAGATGTTTTTCTCTTTGAAAAACTGCGACAGCGACAGGCCCAGATCATTGACTTCCGTGTTCACGACATATAACTTGCCTTGCCCCGGATTGATGGCATCAAACTCGGTCAATACATCGTTGAGGGTTCGTTTGAAGTCACCATTGCCGCCCGGCGCATCGTAGGGAAACATGCTCCCACTGGCTTCGAGATAGAGTTTCAGCCGTAATGGTTTGGTTGACGCAGTCGCGCCAGACAAGGCTATTGAGGGAGGATTACCTTCCTTCGCCAATTTGCGGTAGTCGATGTGGCGTTTGATGTAGGCCGTCAACGCAACATCGTCCACCTGACCATCGGCGGTAAAGAGTTTGGCCGTTTTTTTCTCATCGGCGAGAGCTTTTTTCTCTTTCAAAATGAGCGCCCGGATGACGGCTGCTTCGTTGGCATCGAGTCGATTGTCGTTGGTAAGGGCCTCGCTGATTTGGCTATCGACTTCATCGACCGGGCCGGAGCAACCAGCGAGTAAGCCGAGGCTAACCATCAGCGCAAACAAGACAAAGAAACGGGATTGAATCATGAAGGTTTTTGGATTTAGTAATGCTATATCTCGACGATATGGCATTACTTCGATAGTCTGTGGGAGCCGCAAATGTAGTATACCCTACAGAGACAACCCCGCCATTCAGTAAGTGGGCTTAAATTTTCTTAAATTTCTATACAAGCTAACGAAGCCGCCACCCATTTTATGTCAATCGGTACAGATTAACGATGAATGGACGTAAGATACCATAGTCCTGCATTGATGTTCAATGAGTACGTCCTGACAGACAATTTATTTAAAGGCAAATTTGTTATACTTGCAAAACGTTAACGCTTTTAAGTTGTTCTAATTTATTCCATTGAGTGATAACAGGAGAATATTTAAACGGAATGGCAACGATTAGGCTCTCTGAAGGTGAGCTACTTTACAAAAATGGATTTCATCAGGGAGCGTATTATATAGCTGGTTATGCTGTTGAGTTCGCATTAAAGGCTTTGATTTGTAAAAGATTGGGTGTCGAACCGTTTGCCATCAAAGTAAAAGGTGAACCACAAAATGACAATAATGCGGTGGTTTCAAATGCGTTGAAAATTCATGATTTGTCTGCGCTATTGATCTTTTCAGGTTTATACCCGATATACAAGGAAATGAAGGATAAATCTGACGGTAGTGGTAGACAATTGTTTACAGCTTGGTCAAGTGTATCCGATTGGAGTGAGCAGCGGAGATACTCACCGCTAACCTGCGAGGAGACAACAGTAGCAAAATTTTTGCGTTCAGTTAAATTAATAATGGAATGGATACAAAGTCATTATTAGCCTATTTTATCGGCTTTTTTCGCACCGAATGGAGCACGGGTTTGCACGTAGATGCTGTTGCCATAGCTCCGGCTTATGGTGGTATGGTGGCTGATTCCTATATATTGGCTGTCAGTGCTCCCTCTTTAGCTGACTTAGGCTGTTATGATAAATCTGATGTCATCATTCAGCTTTTGTACGGCAAAGTACCTGTTGAACAACGCTCATTGATTGACCGGGTCAGAGTCTATAATTCTGCTGAGGAACTAACGAAACACGCAGAATCTGGCTTTGATGAAAGATTTTATAATTATTGCGAACTGTCTTTAGTTTCTCCCCCGGAGGAGGCAACCGCTTAAGTAATTTTAAGAAATTTATTACATCTAAGCTCGGACTCATTATCCGGGCTTTTTGTTATTAAACGTGTTAGTCTATTAGATTGGCTTGAATCCTATACTATGACGCTTCGCCACTTCCTACTTGCTTGCTTATTAACTCTCCCCATTCTTCTGCAAAACTGCGCGCAGGTGGCTCAACCGCCTGGTGGTAAGAAAGATACACTGGCCCCGAAATTAGTCAGTAGTTTGCCTGCCGCTCGTCAGTTGAACTACACGGGCAAATCGGTCGAACTGGAGTTTGATGAATACGTCAATAGCGAAAACCTTCAGTCGAAAATCACCATTACGCCCCAGGACAGCAACACGTTTGTGGTGAAATCACTGCCGAAAGGTATTCGGCTTAATTTTAACAAAAACTTTCTGCCCAATACAACGTATACCATCGACTTTGCCGACGGTATTAAGGACATCACCGAACGCAATATCGCGAAGGACACAAAAGTAGTGTTCAGCACCGGCTCCGTTATTGATTCGCTTTATCTGACCGGTAACGTGGTAGACGACGAAAGTCGTTTGCCATTGCTGGGCTTCGTGGTGGGCTTGTTTGCCCCAACCGATACGCTGCCTATCAACCGAAAACGCCCGCAATATTTCGCCCGCACGGACAGCAACGGCAATTACCGCATTGAAAACGTGAAAGCCGGGCCGTATAAAGTGTATGGTTTCGACGATAAGGATTTGAATTTAGTGAACAACACGCCCGGCGAACGGGTGGCCTTTCGCGATAGTGTGCTGAACCTCAGCCGCAACTATACCGACGTAAATATGGTAGCGTTCCGGGGGTATGGCAAACCGCGCATCAGCCGACGCGAACGCACCGACGAAACCCTCGGTTTGGAACTGAGCAGCGGCATCGCCAGTTATAAACTGCTGTTCGGCAAAGCTCGATTTTCGGCGGTCAACTCCACCTCGGCGACCTCGTCAACTGCTGTCTCTACAACAGCTACCGCGCCAACTACCACAACGGCAACATCAACATTAGTGTCGGGCGATACGTTGATTTCGTTTCTGGAAAATCCCAAAATGATTCGGCTGTATCGCCCTGCCGACCGGGCTGCGGGCGATACGCTCTATACGGTTATCGTGGCTGAAGACTCCGTAGGCAACGTGACGGAACTGCGGGAGCGGATTTATTTTTCGCCCCTGAAAACAAAGGCGAAAAACCGAACGGCACTGACAGCACAGATTAGCCCACCGGCGGGCGAACCGATTGACAATAATCTGGAATTTACGTTGGTGTTCAATAAGCCGGTGTTGCGCTACAGCACCAACTTAATTGTTATCGGGCCCGATAGCACTAAGCCTTTTACCTTAACGCCCGCCAACCTGACGTGGAGCAACAATTTTTCCCGATTGGTCATTAAACAGCCTACTACCCTGCGCGATACACTGCTGTTCAGACTGCAAAAAGGAGCCTTCATCAGTGTTCAGGGCGATACACTGGCCCGCTATTCGACCCGCTATACCATCGCCGAAGAAGACAGTTATGGCCTGATTGCCGGGCGCATCAATCCAGCTACGGTTGGTTCGGCAGGGACTAAATTTGTTGTTGAGTTATTGGACGATAAGTACAAAGTAATCCGAACGGCCTACGGAACCCCCTCGTACAGTTTCGCCCGACTCAAGCCGGGCCTGTACCGCGTCCGGCTGATTATCGACAGCAACGGCAATCGTAAACGCGACATCGGCAACGTGCAGAAAGGCATCCAGCCCGAGCGAATCATCTACGCGCCAGGCACTGAGGAAAACGGCACGATTCGCGTCAAGCAGAATTTTGAGCTGACGGATATTGATTTTTGAAAGTGTTTTTTTGTCATTCCGACCGGGACGCGGAGTCGCAGGAGGAATCTTAAAGCATCCTTGTTCCTACGTCAGGAAAGGTTAAGATTCCTCCTGCGACTCCGCGTCCTGGTCGGAATGACAAAAAAACAGAAATTATACCTTAATGCTCAGTTGCTGACCCGTTTATAAGTCTCAACAATCACGCGGTCGATGCCCAACTTCTCTACTTTTTCGACCCCTTTCTGAATAAGCGTATCATTTGAGATGTTGACAACAAACTCGAACTTGTTTCTCTCCCATTTCGGGTCAATAAAGTACTCCAGATTTTCTGTGTAGGTGCTATCCACAAAGCTGTATGTTCCTCCGCCACCCGTGAATGCATTAGACGAGTCTTTCTCTACGTTTAATGCATGATTCAAAAAGGCGAAGTGTGTGGCATTGATGATTTTAATCATTTTATGCGTCGGGTCAAACGTCGAAAAGGTTGAATCTTTTTCTGTCGTTGTGGCCGAAATCAATTCCCAGGTGCCGACGATAGGAGCGGAGGTTTGTTTGGGTTGGCAACCACATAGGATTGACAGGATGACTACTGAAAAAAGTACAGGTTTGAGGGACATAGTAAAGGTGTTATAGAGTATAAAATTAAGTCGATAGTCAGCGCATTTATCAGGATTTTATTACCAGCAGTAAACCTAAACAGCTTCAGTGTGTAGTCTGTCGTTATCAGCTTCTATGTCCGATAAAAATTCGTTCACTTCCTCCCGATGCGATATGACGTTATTGACCACCAGTACGCCACCCGGCTGGTTACAAATCAATTGTTTCAATACGGGCCAGTACGAACGGTAAGCGCTTCGTTCGGCATCCAGAAAAATCACGTCATAGGATTGGGGTACGTCCGCTAAAAAATCACCAGCGTCAATTGTCAGGCAATTAACGCGTTTACCTAATCCAAATTGATGCAGGTAATTCTGGGCGATGGCCGTTCGACTGGCTTCAATTTCTAAGCTGGTCAGGAAGCCCCTCGTGGCGTCAACGGCATCGGCCAGCCAGAGCGTAGAAAACCCGTTGGATGTGCCATTTCCAACACCTGTTTGGCCTGTCTACTTCTAACCAAAATAGACAAAAACAACGCTGATTCAGGCTCTACATTCCGCCAGCGATTCAGTCGGTCAGGCTGTTTAGCATCGTATTCGTGAAACTCCTGATATAACTCATGCAGGCTTTTCCGCAACCGTTTATTCATACTCTTGTGAATTGATTTTTGTCGTGTTCTACTCATAAAGGCACCGGGGTGTTAGGCCTAATTGTTTGACTGTTGCCTTTGTTGCCGGGAAAGGTAAAAACTGGCTACAACCGAAGGTGAGACGGCTGGCCGGGCAGGAATAGAATAATCTGAGTTTTGGCAAACCGGACTGAGCATTCGCACTGATAATTTCCGTATGGCCCCGTACCTTTGCAGTGGAGCGCCGAACCGCCGGAATGCCGGACCATCCAAAAACCACCGGTAGCATGTACGTCAAACCTAAAAAAGAACTTGGTCAGCATTTTCTCAACGACCTCAGCATCGCCCAGCGCATCGCCGAACTCCTGACCGGACATGGAGACTATAAAAAAGTTCTCGAAATAGGGCCGGGCATGGGCGTTCTGACGCAGTTTCTGCTCAACGACAACCGGTTTGAGACCTACGTCATCGAGATTGACCGCGAATCGGTCGATTACCTCAAGCAGCATTTTCCGGCCCTGGATGGTCGGATTCTGGCTTCCGATTTTCTTAACATACGACCTGATTACCTGCCCGCCAAACAGCCCGACAGTACTGAACCCTTTGCGGTTATCGGCAACTTTCCCTACAACATTTCGACCCAGATTCTCTTTAAGGTGCTGGACATGCGCGACCGTGTGCCGGAAGTAGTCGGGATGTTTCAGCGCGAGGTAGCCCAACGGGTGGCGTCGGGGCCGGGTAATAAAGACTACGGTATTCTGAGCGTATTGCTGCAAGCCTGGTACGATATAAAATACGAGTTTACGGTTGAGCGAGAGGTGTTCAATCCGCCCCCAAACGTTTATTCGGGCGTGATTTCGCTCCGGCGCAACACCAAAACCGACCTGGGTTGCGATGAGCGGAAGTTTACGCAGGTGGTGAAGCATGGCTTCAACCAGCGCCGGAAAACCCTTCGCAATGCGCTAAAACCCCTCAATCCACCCGAAGCTGCCCTCGCCAGCTCGTTCATGGACAAACGCGCTGAGCAATTAAGTGTAGCGGATTTTGTGGAACTGACCAAGTTGATGTATGATGTATGATATAGGATATATGACTTTCGACAGTCCACTATATCCTACATCCTATATCCTACATCATACATCAGAAAATGACGTTCGAACTCACCAAAGACTATCTCGATCATATTCAGTCGGCCATTGAAGCGGGCGATGTGGCTCTGTTGCGGACCGAGATGGAGGAACTCTATCCGGCAGATATTTCGGGGATTCTGGATGAACTGGAACCCGAATCGGCGCACTACCTGCTGAGTCTGCTGGATAAATCCGTTGGGGCCGAAATCTTAGCCAATCTTGACCCTACCGAACGCACTAATCTGCTCAAACTCTTTTCGTCGGAGGAGCTTTCGCCGTTCATCAACCAGATGGACTCCGACGACGCGGTGGATTTGCTGAATGAGCAGCCCATTCAGGTACGCGAAGAGGTCATTGGCCTGCTCGAAGACCGCGAACAAGCCCGCTTTATTCTCGACCTGCTGCATTACGAAGATGGCGTAGCCGGGAGTCTGATGCAGAAGGAGTTGATCAAAATCAACGTCAACCTGACGGTCAATGCCTGCATCGAAGAAATTCGCCAGCAAGCCGAAGATGTTGAGAATGTCTATGCCGTGTATGTGGTCGACGACGTAGGGAAACTGCTGGGTTTGGTATCGCTGAAAAAAATCGTGCTGGCCCGTAAAAACGCCAAAATTGCCGACATCTACGATGAAGATGTGGTGTTTGTCGAGACTTATCGTCCGGTGGCAGAGGTGGCCGAAGTAATGCAAAAATATGACTTAGACGCTATCCCGGTCGTGAACGTTCAGCAGCGATTACTGGGGCGGATTACGATTGACGACGTGGTGGACGTCATTACCGAGCAGGCCGAAGAAGATATTCAGGTGATTTCGGGCTTATCGGGCGAAGTGGAAGAGGACGACAGCGTCTGGCAACGCTCGAAAGTCCAACTGCCCTGGCTGGTGGCGGGTGCCGTGGGGAGTCTTTTGGCGGCAACGGTCATTAACGGATTTCAGAGTGAACTGGGCAAAATTGCGGCTCTGGCGGCCTTTATTCCCATTATTGGCTCAACGGGCGGCAACGTAGGCATTCAAACCTCATCGCTTATTCTGCAAAGCCTGACCGACACAACGGGCCTGAGCATGACCATGGCCAAACGGCTGTTGCGAACGCTGCTGGTCGCCATCATCAACGGCTTAGTAGTTGGGGTTATTGCGGGCATTTATACCTTTATTATTGGCGAACCGCGTCTGTTTTTCGTGGTCGCTACGTCGCTGCTGGCGGTGGTGCTGCTGGCCTCATTTATGGGAACCGTAACGCCCCTGCTGCTCAACCGAATCGGTATTAACCCGGCGGTAGCCTCCGGCCCGTTCATCACAACGGCCAATGACCTTATTGGCATTGGCGTCTATTTTCTAATTGCTCAACTGCTGCTGGCCGAGGTGTAGTCAGGTTAATTAATGACGAGAGGGAGTTCCCGAACCGATTCATCATCAAAGTATAAAGCTAATGCTTCGTCTAAATTATGCAGAGCCTCGTCTCGGGTCTCACCAAAACTTGATACGTCTACGGCTAAGCATTGAGCCACAAAATAAGTGCCCTCTTGCCAGACAATACTTTTTAAGGTAGTTTCCTGCATTTGACAAGGTTGTTTCATCAAAAAAACAAAAAGCTCGAATATAGTTCTTAATTATAGACCACGGTTTTATATGCTCATCCGCTTTGCCACTCCCGCCGATGCACTTGCCATTCAGGATATATATGCGCCTTACGTGACGGAATCAACCATTACATTTGAGTGTGACGTGCCAACCGTAGCCGACATCGCCGGACGAATTCAAACCATTCAGCAGCAGTTTCCCTATTTGATTGCTGAAATAGATGGGCGGATTCTGGGCTATGCGTATGCGTCAAAACACCGTGACCGAACGGCCTATCAGTGGTCGGTGGAAACGTCCGTCTATGTGCATCCTGACGGGCATCGGCAGGGTATTGCGCGGCAGCTTTATACCGAACTGTTTACGTGGCTGCGTCGGCAGGGTTACTACAGCGCCTACGCCGGAATCACCCTGCCCAACCCAGCCAGCGAAGCATTCCATCAATCAATGGGTTTTGAGCCTATAGGCGTCTTTGCCAATATTGGCTATAAGTTGGGGACATGGTGCAGTGTAGGCTGGTTTCAGTTGGCCCTGCAACCACACCAACCGGAACCACCAGTTCCCCTATCGATAACCACACTTCGCTAACTTAACGAGCGCTTTCTGTCCTGATATAGAGACTGCCTTAGCTGATTATCAGATTGATAACTTACTGATGGGTTCGGCAGTGAGCGATAAAAGAAGTCGGTTTAACGCTGTATTACTGCAAAAATTGACGGATTTTGCATAGTATTTGCCGGATAATGCAAATTATTCCTAAGGATATTCTATGAGATTTGTACAGTAAATTATGGGCTAAATACACTCTTATGCCCATAGCTCCATTGTTTTTAGAAGCTGTTTGAGTTAGTAAAAATCGTTACGTGTGCCACCACCCCCAACCCCCTCCTAAAACAGGAGGGGGCCAGTAAAGAAACTACTTAGCTCACTCTCAACTTGCTTGTGAGGAAGCGAGGTTGTCTTAGGAAAACCCCCTCCTGTTTTAGGAGGGGGTTGGGGGTGGTCGGCCGCTGCCGGTGGTAACAAATAACTCAAACAGCTTCTTAAGCCTTTTCCTTCGTTGGTTTCAGCTAATCTCTGAATAATCCCTTAGCAGTCGAATGAATCGATTCTTTACTCTTTTTAGTGTAGCACTCGTCATGCTCAACATCCATATGGAAGCTGATGCTCAGGCGAAAAAAACACAACAGCCCGTATTGGGCGTGCGTTCGGCTAAACTCCTTACAATCAATGGCCTACAGTTCAAAGACCTGAATCGAAACGGACAGGTAGACACGTATGAAGACTGGCGGCTGCCTATAGAGGAGCGGAGTAGGGATTTGCTGGCGAAGATGGTGCTGGAACAAAAAGTTGGATTTATGCTCATCAGCACAACCCGTCTCAAAAACGATCAATCGTTCGGGGGGCCGCCGGGCAAGGAACCAATCACGAGCGATTTCAACGAGGAAGACCTGGTTGCTACCAACAACATGTTCACCCGCAAACCGCTGCCCACGCCCGTGATGAACGCGGCTGGCACGACCAAAGCGGTGACGCAATACCACCTTCGGCACTTCATTTTGCGGGCTAACGTGAGCGCCCGCACAACAGCCGAATGGGCCAACAAACTACAGGCACTCTGCGAAAGCGATGGATTGGGCATTCCGGCCATCGTCGCTTCCAACCCCCGTAACCACATTACCAAAGATGCGTCCATTGGCCTGAGTGTTGGTAAAACGGCGTTCTCGACCTGGCCGGGCGAGTTGGGGCTCTCGGCCATGCGCGACCTGAAATTGGTTCGCGAGTTTGCCGACATTGCCCGGCAGGAATGGGCGGCTGTGGGACTTCGGAAGGGCTATATGTACATGGCCGACTTAGCCACCGAACCCCGATGGCAGCGCATTGAAGGCACCTTCGGCGAAAATGCCGACTGGGTAGCCCAAATGATGGCCGAAATTGTGCGTGGCTTTCAGGGCGAAACCTTAAGCCCTGCGTCGGTCGCCCTGACTACCAAACATTTCCCCGGCGGTGGAGCGGGCGAGGGTGGACAGGACCCCCACTTCGACTGGGGGAAGTATGAGCGGTTTCCCGGCGGTATGTTCGCCAACAACCTGATTCCGTTTAAAGCCGCAATCAAAGCCGGTACGTCGGCCATTATGCCCTACTACTCAGTGCCGTTAGATACGAAATACGAGAAGATTGCCTACGCCTATAACAAAGGCGTAATTCAGGATTTGCTGCGGAAAGAACTGGGCTTCGACGGGATCATTAACTCCGATACCGGCCCCATTGAAATGATGCCCTGGGGTGCTGAAAATCTGTCAATTGCCGAACGTTACAAACGCACGCTCGAAGCGGGCGTGAATCTCTATTCCGGCACTGCCGACCCCACCGAACTCCTGAAGGTGGCCCGAAGCGGAGCTGTCGATGTTAAACTGATTGATGATTCCGTACTACGGCTGCTGAACGAGAAGTTCCGGCTGGGGCTGTTTGAGAATCCATATGTAGATGAAGCCGTTGCTGAACAGGTTGTGGGTAATGCCCGCTTTCAGGCCCGCGCCGACCTTGCCATGCGAAAGTCTATCGTGCTACTGCGAAACGAGAACCGCACCTTGCCATTAGCCCCGAAAACGAAAGTGTATTTTGAGACGTATTACCGGACCAGCCCAACGGCAAACCCCAGCCTTGTCTTTGCGGACAAAGCGGGGCAGCATACCCTTACGTTCGTTGGTTCGCCTGCAGAAGCCGACGTGGTCGTGATTTGGATTACGCCCGGCGCCAAATCGCTGTTTGCGTCGGATGGTTCGCCTATTTCACTTTCCCTATCGAAAAACGCGGTGGATGTGAATTATATCAACCAGCTTAGCGCAGGCAAACCCACTGTTCTGGCCATCAACTACACCAATCCCTGGTTGATTGATGAGGTCTACAAGGGTGCGGCTAAAGGAAACATCAAAGGGGTAATTGCGACCTTCGGCACCACCACGGACGCGCTACTCGACATCATGACCGGCAAGTTTAAACCAACCGGTAAAATGCCATTTGCCACGCCAATTTCTGAAGCCGCCGTTCAGAACCAGAAAACCGACGTGCCGGGTTACCTCGAAGGCTCCGGTTACGCGCTGTTTAAGTATGATGAAGGATTGACGTATTGAGTTTAATAGAACCGCAACGGCGGACCGGCAGATGGTTTTGATTTTTAAGATTAGTTAAGATTACTCTCTTCTTGTTTGATCATGATTATTCTTAAAAATCATAATCATCTGCCGGTCCGCCGTTGCGGTTCCATAAAAAGAAAACTATTGCTATTCAATCCAGTAAACACATGAAAATCGTTCGCGCCTTACTCTGCTGCCTGGCTCTCAACAGCTACGCCCAAACTCAGCTCCAACAGGGCTTTCAGACGCCACCCGATGCGGCCAAACCCCGCGTGTGGTGGCACTGGATGAATGGTAATATCACTAAAGAGGGCATCACTAAAGACCTCGAATGGATGAAGCGCGTCGGGATAGGCGGGTTTCAGAACTTCGACGCCAGCCTGTTTACGCCCAACGTAACGCCCAAAAAGCTGGTGTTTATGACGCCCGAATGGAAAGATGCCTTCAAACACACCACCGATCTGGCCCAAAAACTCGGTCTCGAAATGGCCATTGCCGGGTCGCCGGGCTGGAGCGTAACGGGTGGCCCGTGGGTGCCCGCGAGCGATGCGATGAAGAAATACGTCTGGACCGAAACCCGCGTGACGGGCGGACAAGCCTTTTCGGGTAAACTGCCGCAGCCGCCCGCCACAACGGGTAAATTCCAGAATGTGGCTTTAGAGTCGGCCAATGTCATGGGCGGGCCAGTGGGCGACATGCCCACCTATTACGCCGATGCCGCCGTGATTGCTTACCACCTGCCTGCTGCTGAAAAACCAATAGCCGCCTTTAACCCAAAAATCACGTCGAGTGGCGGCACGTTCAATCTCGCCGACCTGACCGACGGCGATCTGGGCAAAACGACTATGCTGCCGCCAATGGAAGTAGGGCAGGATATGTGGATCCAATACGGATTTGACCAGCCGCAGACTATCAAGGCGTTTACCATAGTGGGCGCACCGGCGGCCGGTGAACTGGCCGAATTTAGAGGAATGCCCGATAACCGGAGCCTGAAAGTGAGCGATGACGGGGTTACTTTCCGCGATGTGGTCATCATCCGGGGCAGCACGGTCCCCCAAAGTACCATGAGCATTTTACCCACTACGGCCAAATTCTTTCGGTTTACGTTTAAAACGGAAGCCCCCGCAGGTAACCCGTTTGCAGCCATGATGGGCGGACGGTCGGAACCGGGCAAGCCGCAGGGCGTACCCGTCGCGGAACTGGCGTTGCACAATACCGACCGCGTGGATTTGTTCGAGCAGAAAGCCGGATTTAGTGCCTGGAAAGAAAGCACGCACTCTTTAATAAAATCCAATGCCGACGCCATTCCGACCGCAGACGTAGTGGACTTAACGGCAAAAATGAGTGCTGACGGAACGTTGAACTGGACACCGCCCCCCGGTAATTGGGTCGTGATGCGATTAGGGTATTCGATGACGGGCCGCAAAAATCACCCGGCTTCGCCCGAAGCAACGGGATTAGAAGTGGATAAGCTCGACAAGGTGGCCGTGCAAAAGTACATCAACACCTATCTGGATATGTACAAAGATGCCACCGGCGGCCAAATGGGCGCAAAGGGGCTACAATACATGATCTTGGACAGCTACGAAGCGGGCCACATGACCTGGACGAAGACGATGCCTGAGGAGTTTCAGAAACGGCGTGGCTACGCCATTACGCCCTGGCTCCCGGTGCTGACGGGCCGGGTGGTGCAGAGCGCCGAAGCCAGCGAAAAATTCCTATGGGATTTCCGCAAGACCATCGGCGAACTAATCGTTGAAAGCCATTACGAAGTCATCGGCGACGAACTGCATAAGCGGGGGATGAAACGTTATACCGAGTCGCACGAGAACGGACGGATTTATTTAGCCGACGGGATGGACGTGAAACGCAAAGCCGACGTTCCGATGTCGGCTATGTGGACGCCGGGTAGTCTGGCGGGTGGCGCCGACGAAGAAGTACGCAGCGAAGCCGACATTCGGGAAGCGGCTTCCGTAGCCCACATCTACGGTCAAAATCTGGTAGCTGCCGAGTCGATGACCTCCATTCAAAATGCGTTTAGCTGGCATCCCGAAAAACTCAAGCGCACCGCCGACCTCGAAATGGCCTCCGGTCTGAACCGCTTTGTGATTCACACCTCGGTTCACCAGCCGCTCGACGATAAGAAACCCGGCTTTTCGCTCGGACCCTTCGGCCAGTACTTCACCCGGCAGGAAACCTGGGCGGAGCCAGCTAAAGCCTGGATGAGCTATCTGGGTCGTAGCTGCTATTTGCTGCAACAGGGCAAACCCGTGGTGGATGTGCTGTATTATTACGGCGAAAACTATAATATCACTTCTGCCTTTGCCGATAAGTTACCTACTATTGTCGGCTATGCGTTCGATTTCGTCAATGCATCGGTGGTGAAGGATGTCCTGCGCGTTGACGGGGGTAATATCGTCGCGCCCAGCGGCCAAACCTACCGGGTGCTGGTACTCGATGAGACCGCCAAAACCATGACGCTGCCCGTCCTCATGAAATTGGGCGAATTAGTTAAAGCGGGCATGAAAGTGATTGGCGCCAAGCCCGAAGGTTCGCCCAGCCAGACGGATAATGTGGCCGAATTCACCACACTGGCCAACCAAATCTGGAGCAATCCGAATGTGTCAACCAAACCTGTGGAGACCGTCCTGAGCGAAATGGGTATTCAAAAAGACGTAGACATAACGGGTAATAAGGCAAACATTCTCTACGTACACCGTAAATCTGACAGCGATATTTACTGGTTGAACAGCCGAAGCGAGAATCCAAACGAGGCAACAGTGAGCTTTCGCGTAACGGGCAAGGAGCCAATGCTGTGGAACCCCATAACGGGCAAAACCGAGAAAGTATCGTATCAGATTAAGGATGGCCGCACCATCATCCCGCTTCAGTTCGACCCCTGGGATACCTATTTCATCGTCTTCAATGACAAAGCCACGGCGACAACCTACACCAAACCCGCTACAAAAAAGACTGACGTGCTAACCATCAGCAGGCCTTGGACGGTGCGTTTTCAGGAAGGCCGGGGCGCTCCTCAACAGGCTACCTTCGCCAGCCTGAATTCACTGACCGATAATACCGACGCGGGTATTAAATATTTCTCCGGTACGGCGTCGTATCAGAATACCTTCAGCCTGCCTTCGGTCGCCAAAAACAGTCGATATGAACTGGATTTGGGCGAGGTTAAAAACGTGGCAGAGGTGCTGGTAAATGGGCAGAACGTGGGTATCGTCTGGAAAAAACCGTTTACCATCGACGTCACGTCGGCGCTGAAATCGGGTGCCAATACTGTCGAAGTAAAGGTAACGAACCTGTGGGTGAACCGACTAATTGGCGATGCCCAGCCGGGCGTCACCCAGAAAGTTACGTTTACGACTATGCCCTTTTACAAAGCTGATGCACCCCTGTTGCCGTCGGGCTTGATGGGGCCAGTTCGGGTGATGATCACAAAATAATGGCTATTGGAACCGCAACGGCGGGCCATAGGAATGCAATCCGAACCTCAAAAACTATGAATAAACGCTATTTATGGCTGTTTTTTAGTATGTTATCTGTTGCCGCCAATGGGCAGCTATTGCATGATTCACTACAGGTTGATGGTCGGTATCGCACGTTTCACTATTTGCAGCCAACCCGGCAGAATCCAACTCTTGTTTTTGTGTTGCACGGGTCGGGGGGCAGTGGTCAACAAATCCGAATAGGGGCGAAAGCGCTGGAAGACATCGCCCAGTCAGAAAACCTGTTGCTGGTGTATCCCGATGGCTATAAAAAATTCTGGAACGAATGCCGGAAAGCGTCCAACTCAGCCGCGAACGTTGAAAACGTTGACGAAAACGCCTTTTTCGAGGGCATGCTGACCTATTTCCAGCAGAAGTACCAGCACAACCCCAAACGAGTGTTTGCCGTGGGCACATCGGGCGGAGGGCACATGGCCTATAAGCTTGCTCTGACCATGCCCGAACGGTTCCGGGCCATCACCGCCATTATTGCCAATTTGCCTGATTCGAGTAACTTAGACTGTCCCGAAAAGCGGATAGCCATACCCGTGTTAATCATTAATGGAACGGCCGATCCCGTGAACCCCTACGAAGGCGGGGAAGTCAATCTGGGGCCTACGATTAAAATGGGCACCGTTTGGTCGACAGAGCGCACAGTCAACTACTGGGCGTCGCTGGCGGGTTACACGGGACCGCCCCAAAAAACCACTCTCCCCGATACAGACCCAACCGATGGAAAAACGATTGAGCAATACAGTTTTAGCCAACCAGGCAAACCCGAAGTAACCTTGCTGAAAGTACTGGGCGGGCGGCACGATTACCCAAACGACATTAATGTGTATCAGGCTGCCTGGGCTTTTTTTAAACGACAGCAATGATTTCGGTTATTCCCGTCGACGGCGGAAGACCGCTGAAATAAGATCGAACCGCATCGGCGGCCCGGACAGATTTTTATGGTTGTTATGGTTTAAAATGATAAAATCACCCTTTATCTTATAAATCATAGAAATCCGCGTGCCATCAGCCGCATCAATATGCAGAAGGAAATACGGACGCTCAAACCCGGTGAACTGAACGACCACCACTTTCGGGGTTCCGACTGGCGGGTGGAGCGCACAGCCGTACATGATCTGTTTCATATCAATCGAATCGAGGCTATTCGGCAGCGATTGGAGTTCCCAATTCTACCACATCGCAAAACCCTTCACGATTTTCTATTTCTAACTCACGGTCAATCAAAGCGGAGCAAAGGACTACACGACTATCAATTTGAAGCGCCTGCGTTTTTTTTCCTGCCCGCCTATCAGATTTCGACGCATGAGTTCATGAGCGAGGATGCACGGGGGTACTTCTGCCACTTCGACACGGGCATTTTTGAGCAACCCTTTTTCAATGCCAAAGTGCTTTCCGACTACTCGTTTCTACAACCGGCGGGCTATCCCGTTGTAGCGGTTGATGCTTCCTCAGTGAGCCGATTAACCGTTCTGCTGGAGCGGCTTGTAGCGGAATATGCCAAACCTGATCTGGCTGATTTTTCCATCGTGGCGGTTTACTTAGTGACGTTGTTCACGGAGTTGAAACAGTCTATGAAACCGTCGGAAATAGCGAAGAAAAACGCAGCCTTTCGGATTACGCAAGCCTATAAAGATGCCCTCTCACAACATATCTACACAAAGCAGTATGTTACGGAATATGCTCATTTGCTGGCCGTTACGCCCGACCACCTCAATAAGTGCGTTCGTACCACAACGGGTCGGTCGGCGCAGGATTTATTGAGCGAAATGCTTATGCTGGAGGCCAAAGTTCTGCTTCGGCAAACGCAGTTGACCATTACTGAAATCGCCTATAAACTCTCCGAAAAAGCGCCCAGCGATTTCAGTCGCTTTTTCAAAGCCAAAACCGGCCTCACCCCGAAGCAATATAAGCAGTTGACAACGGGGTAAAACCAAACATCGCTGGCGGCTAAGTTCAACGAGTCAGGATTGTTCGGGCGGATGGTGTTGACGGCAGTAACACCCCGAAGCGAGAGGATCGTCATAGTCAACTTTTTTTGACTGGTTGACACAGCCCGGACCTTTGGTCAACTTTGCGGGAAAGAATACAGAAAGAAGAATGGAAAATCAGAACACAAATCCGCTTTTGTGCGACATCGAAACGGGCCTGTGCCAAATGCCGGATTCCCCGGAAAGTGAAGGTAACCTTACCACCAGCGCTGAAAAAAAGCCCATAAAACTCATTTATTATACCGACCCAATTTGCTCGTCGTGCTGGGGCATCGAACCCCAGTTCCGGAAACTGAAACTCGAATATGGGCATCTGGTTGACGTCGAATACCGGATGGGCGGCCTGTTGCCCGACTGGAGTTACAACAGTGGTGGCATTAGCAAGCCTTCCGATGTGGCCCATCATTGGGATGAGGTCAGTCATCATTACGACATGCCCATCGATGGCGACGTCTGGCTGGAAGACCCGCTCGACTCCTCCTATCCGCCCTCGATTGCCTTTAAGGCCGCTCAATTGCAGAGTCAGGAGAAGGCCGTTAAGTTTTTGCGTAAAATCCGCGAGATGGTTTTTCTGCAAAAGAAAAATATCACAAAGTGGGAGCATCTCGCCGTAGCTGCCCAGGCAGTTGGATTAGACGTTGCCCAATTGAAATCAGCTTATGAGGGAGAAGCCAAAACGTTGTTTTCGGACGATCTGGCATTAGGCCGGAAATTAGGTGTGCGGGGGTTTCCGTCTATGTTCTTTGTGGACGGTTCAGGTAATCAGGAATTTGTATATGGCACCAAACCGTACAGTATTTACGAGAATGCAATTTTAACGCTGTACGCTCCGGCCAGGAAGGTTGTTTTCGATAACCACTGGACGAGTCTTTTCGCCGTATATTCTACACTGACAACCCGTGAATTTTCGGAACTATCGGGCATGACCCGCCCAGACACCGAGCCTTATTTACAGACCCTGACCGACCAGGGAAACCTGACCAAACTCAATACAAAAAACGGTATAGTATGGACGTTTAAGAACGCAGGCGATTCTGAGTAAGCCATGCCTCAAACAAATTACCCCGACCGAAAGGACTTTCTGCTCCTACAACTGGAAGATATCGATGCGATCTTCCCAAAAGGGCGGATGCGGTCCTACTACCCATTATTTCACATTAACCGGATTGAGGATTTTCGATCTCATATTCCCAACCAGCAGCTTCCGTACCGCAAAACCGTTACGGAGTTTATGGTTGTCACGCAGGGTAGTACCGTTCGGGCAAAAGGCATTGACCAGCACGACGTAGTGGCTAACAGTTTCTTTTTTATACCCGCCTATCAAATCCGCACAGCAACCAGTATAAGCGACGACATTCGGGGTTTTTTCTGTGACTCCGATACTGACATTTTCAAAAAATGTTTCCTGCAAAACGACGTGCTGAACGAATTTCCATTTCTGCAATACATTGACAACCCGTTTATCCGCGTGCCGGGCGAGGCTATGCCACGCATCCTGCACATCAGCACCGGAAGCGTGACAGTTACCATTGAATTGAAGTAGAGAAGTAAACGATATGAATGATTCGCTTAAAGGAAACGACATTTTCCAACGGATGCTGGCGGGTGAGCCGCTCCGGAAAGACGATGCCGAATATGCCCAGTTTGGTGCGGTCGTGTCGCGCACCATCCGCCTATGCGTCGAGATGAACGCAACGGCCACCGACGTGGATCAGGTTCGCGCCCGGTTGAGCGAGATTATCGAAACGGAGATAGACCCCTCCACGGTAGTGTTTCCGCCGTTCTACACCAACTTTGGCCGATTTATCCGACTGGGTAAAAACATCTTCATCAACCACGACTGCTCGTTTTTAGACATCGGCGGCATCACGCTGGAAGACGACGTGATGCTTGGCCCCAAAGTCAGCCTGATTACCGAAAACCACCCGCTTGACCCCACCGACCGCAAAACCGTTCTGCCCAAGCCAATTGTCATCAAACGAAATGCCTGGATTGGCGCGGGAGCCACCATTTTGCCGGGGGTGACGATTGGCGAAAACTCGGTCGTTGCCGCCGGTGCGGTAGTGAGTCGGGACGTTCCGGCAAATACGGTTGTGGCGGGCATTCCAGCGAAGGTTGTTAAGACTTTGTAGCCCCTAATTCATAGTTTTCAGGATCACAGCGATTTCAGTCGTTTCTTCAAACACCATATTGGTTTGACGCCGAAAGAGTTTCGGATAGGTAAGGAGATAATCTAAATTGTGGCCGTTCATCGTTGTCGATAAAAACTATATCTTCACGGTCCGACGCTATCGGTTTATTGTAGTAATCGTATCTTTGGCACATAGACAAAACACCGTTACGTCCTTGAAAATCGAACGTGTCATCTTGACCAACTATAAATCGATCCACGAATTAGACCTGACGTTTAATCAGATCAACATTATGGTTGGTGGTAACGGAGCAGGGAAGGGTAATCTGATTTCTTATTTCAAATTATTATACTCAATTGCTAACAAACAGTTAGGTGTTCACACGGCTCGTAATGGTAATCCTGATGCTTTTCTATACCACGGCTCAAAAAAATCTCCTTCTCTGTCATCTAAAATAACATTCGTTAATGGTCGCTACAGAAATGCATATGCTTTTGAATTAGAACCAACAACAAAAGGGCTGTTTTTCTTCAAAAAAGAAGAAATAGGCTTTGATAAAGGTATTGCAGACTGGACTACACGTGACATAGGCTCAGGCAATTCCGAGACCAACCTCTTCAGCTATAATAAGACGGATTTTGGCCTTACAAGTCCAACAGGTATTTCTGATTATATAATTGAAGCCTTTAAAGGCTTGCGACTTTATCACTTTCACGATACCAGCCAATCGGCAAAGGTGAAACAGGCAGGGCCCATTAACGACAACCGGGAACTTCGGGAAGATGCCTCTAATCTGGCCGCTTTTTTGTATAAGCTAAAGGAGAGGCACCCTGATAATTACAGGCAGATTGAACGAACTATTAAGCGGATTGCTCCCTTTTTTCAGGAGTTTACGCTCAAACCCAGCGAATTGAATTCTGATACAATCCGGCTGGAATGGGTAGAAAAAGGGTCTGATAATTACTTTGATGCCAGCAGTTTGTCTGATGGGACGCTTCGGATGATGTGTTTGGTAACATTGTTGCTACAACCGAATCCACCCGAAACAATAATCATTGACGAGCCGGAGTTAGGCTTGCATCCCACGGCAATTCATCTCTTGGCTTCTATCATTAAATCTGTCTCGCAACGTGTCCAACTGATTATTTCCACTCAATCGGTCACGCTGGTGAATCAGTTTTCGCCCGAAGATTTAATTATTGTTGAACGCGCCGATGGGCAGTCTGTTTTTCACCGATTGGATAGTGACTCGCTGACCTCTTGGCTGGACGATTACGCCTTAGGTGAATTGTGGGAGAAAAATGTAATTGGTGGCCGTCCATGAAGCAAGTATTGATTCTGGTCGAAGGACAGACTGAAGAAGCGTTTGTTAAAGAAGTTTTAAATCCTTACTTGTATGAACACGGTCTATATCTATCCCCAACAATCATCAACACAAAGATTATCAGAGGTGGTAAAAACGCCAAAGGTGGAATTGACAGCTACGGTCAAATCAAGCGAGATTTATTGAAGTTAGTACAGCAAAATTCGTTGCCTGTTACTACATTTCTCGACTACTATGGATTACCTAATGATTTTCCCGGAGTGTCTGTGAAAACAAAACCCGCTACGTCAGTACAGCGGGTAGCTCACATTGAGCAAAGTTTGTACGGGGATATTAGTTACCGACATCTGATACCGTATATACAGCTTCACGAGTTTGAAACACTTCTGTTTACGGCAATTGACGGCTTTCGTTACTGTTGTACCTCCGAACAGGAAGTGACTGCTTTCCAACAAATAATCGATCAAATCCAGAGGACATCAACGACAGTCCAGTTACGGCACCATCAAAACGTATCCTATCCATTCTGCCAGCCTATAACAAGCCGTTTCAAGGCTGTATGATTGCGCTCGAAAATAGAATTGAAAATATCGTGGAGCGTTGCCCCCATTTTGCCGACTGGATTCAGCGCTTGTTGAACTACTGATGATGGCAACAACTAAAAAAGCCAGCGTTTTTGATATACCCTCTATTTTTTCATATACCAGGGCAACAGAGGCCACTCGTATTGATTACTGGACGATTCATAACCGTACTGATAGGTTGAGCTTGACGTGGTTGCTGTAGTTGCCACCGGCAAAAACGAATTGGGTTTTTGCCCATTCAGCAATGGGTCAGGGCTATTCACCAGCGGGTCGAGCCAATCTGCTTTCTGGTTAGCCCAGTCAATCCACGCTTTCAGCTCGTCGGTTAACGCGTCGGTTGCAAGGGCGCGGGCTTCTACATGGCTGATGTAGTTCTGTACGTTTGCGCTCGGCTATCTGTCGCTCTTTACGTTGTTTTTTCTCAAACTCAATCCTTTGCTTTTCCCTTGCAATGCGCTCTTCCCGCATTCGCTGACTCATGATTTCCACCCTTGCCAAAATCTTCGGCAATTGCTCTTCCAGCAACAGGGTGCCGTCATTGCAGGTGACTCCACCCGAATAGCGTTCTATCTTCAGCGTCAGTTTGCCGGTTGGGTGATATATAGTGTCGTTCCAGTGTCTGCCAGGAACCTTTTCTTGTCGTCTTGTTTCGCGCAGGGTCATGTCGATTTTTTCGTCATCGACCACTAAGTAGCTTGTCTCATTTGTTACAGTAACGCCAAATCCTCGCTGCTTTAGTAGCTTGATGAGCGCGTCCATGAAACGTAGCGCACGATCTACAGAGTTTGGAGAAACCCGGATGTCTAACTGACCCCGACCAGCATATACCCAACTGTCGTAGGTTTGAGTCTTTTTTGAAGTCAAAACCTTTGCGGCTGCGGCTACCAACGGATCAGGCTTAGTTAGTTGGGATGGAACTGCGAAATCGAGCGAAGCGTCACGCTCTAACTCTTTTTGCAGCCTTAGTTCGGGTGATGCGTCGATTTCGATGCCTGAACCATCGGCGGGTCGTAGTGGAACAGTGAACTGTGGTTCGCCGGTGTAAGGCTCAGTCAGCGGTTTACGAGGAGTGTCTTTGCCCGCTTTTTGTTTACTCCAGTAACCGCTGTCAGGCAGGGGAATACCCATGCGTTTACAGGTTTCGCGGAGGCCGCTGCTCGAAATAAGGTAGGTGCTGGCCAGCGTTGCGATGGGTGTCTCCCAAACTAAATCATAAAGTTGCTGACGCGAAAAGATAGTTGATTCAAGTTCCATATTGAATTAGAAAGTAGCTTTAATTAAGGGCCTACTGCTGATTAATATAATCCTCTTGTTTGATTTTTGCATAGTCTGTATTGAATTTGCCTAACTGTCTTTTTTTCAGGTAGATAAGTTTGTAATGCCTTTCTAACGCCGTATTAATTCTTGAATTAATGCTGCAAACCCGAAGTCAACAAAACCTCTAACCGTGGGAAAAAAACACGGCAAATGCGCGCTGGCGCACCATCATTCCGGCAGCACTCATGCTGCTGAATACTACGTATCTGTTGGCCCAAAGCAGCCTCATCGCCGGCACGGTAAAGAGCGAAAAAGGCGAAAAGTGGCCGAACGGGCCGAAGCCACACAACGGGGCGAATTAGACCCCCAATTTTTAGCCCGTGCCGGTAGGCATTTAGTGACGGAGTCGGAGAATGAATTACGGTCGAACGAGATGCCAGCGGCCTCCTTGTTGAGCAACATCGGCGGGATGGGTGTTCACTGGACCTGCGCCTGCCCGCGACCCGGCAACGAAGAACGCATTCCGTTTATTCCGGCAAACGAGATGGACGCAGCTTTGGATAAAGCTCAGCTACTCCTTAACGTATTGCAACATGATTCGGGGGCATCACATCGACGTAGCCATCATGGGCGGTCTGGAAGTGGATGAAGCGGGCAACTTAGCCAACTGGGCCGTACCCGGCAAACCGTTGCTGGGCGATGGTGGGGCGATGGATTTGGCGTCGGGAGCGAAAAAGCTTATCATTACCCTCACGCATAGTAACCCCGACGGTAGTTCGAAAGTCGTGCCCCGTTGTACACTACCCCTAACTGCGCTGCAAGCCGTGGATCTGGTAATCACCGACTTGGCCGTGTTTGCCTATCCTGGAGGGAAATTGACGCTGATCGAACTGATGCCCGGGGCTACTTTAGATCAGGTTCGGGCTAAAACCAGCGCCACGTTTGCGGAACAGTTGGCTAATACAAACAGGTGAGCAGCAGACTACAGCCAATTCGTATCCTACCAAACCATTTGCAATAGGACCTCTCAAGCAATTTTTTTAAACAAGTCTGTTCTTCCCGGGTAAATAGGAATGAAGCATTGGCTGCATAACGCGAAACCGAACAGACTACGTGCAAAAGATCAATCAACTTCTTGAACATCCGTTCTTACTGGCTTATTTCGTTGGGGCCAATAATTATACATGGCTTCACTTTAAAAGCGGAGAACAGCGCTTACTGGCTAAGCCTATATCGTATTTTGACGAGCGGCTACCGACGTTCCTTCGTGTCCACAAAACGGCTTTAATTAATCCTGAGGTTGTGGTCGGCATACAGTCACCTCCTCGTTCTAAAATGGCTGGAGCGGTGCAACTCCAGGATGGCACCGAATTGCCGGTGAGTCGTCGGCGATGGGATGAGGTGAGGGAGACATTACAACCTTTTTTAGAGACTATACCTTCGGCAGCTCCGCCAAAAACAACTCACCCGGAGCCAGATCAGGTTCCCGTTAACTCGTCAAGTCCCGTTCGGGTGCAGGCAATTATGGCGGGTAATACGCGGCTCATCACACAACAGTGCATCAGTCAGTTAGCTATACCCTGTAAGCTTGAATTCATCACGTCTGGTGCTGAGCTGGCAACGGCCCTGCTGCTTACACCCTCCGAAAACTGGCCTAAATTAATTATGATCGATACCCGTATTAACCGGGCCGATAGCATTCTGGCATTAAAGTCCTTAAAGAGCTATCCCATCCTGCGAACGATCCCGGTAATCTGGTTAGTAGCACCCGGCGAGAATACGATGCAGGCTTACCTGCTGGATGCTAACTCTGTGGTGGTGGTGCCAGACGATTCTGCGTCGTTTATGCACACGCTTACGCAACTTTTCCAGTACTGGCTGCTTATTGCTCAGTTACCCTCCTGGACAAACCCGAACGAATTAATGGATGGAAATTCCCACCTTAGGTAAGGTGACGGTTTCCCACCAATAAGCCCGCAGGCATTGAAAATAATGCTGCCATTCCGTTAGTAGAAGAGGCTTAATCAGGTAGGATGAGCAACCTCGCTGGTAGGCTTCGGTAATATCGGCGTGGTGGTTGGAGCGGCTTAGCAGAACAACCGGTATTTTACCCATAGCGGCTGGCAATCCTTTAATGCGTTCCAGCAATCGCCAGCCATTTTGCGGGTCAGGAAGGTACAAATCTAATAAAATCAACTTAGGTAAATCCCATTCTTCTACACTGCACCGATTCAGATAGGCCAGCGCGTCAGGTTCGTTGGTAACCAGCGTAATAGCTACTTCCGGGAGAATACGACGCAGCACATCGTTGATAAGAATGGCCTCATCGGGATTATCTTCAATAACCAGCATTTTGGCGTTTTTAAAATTATCTCGAATAGCCATGTTACTGGTCGATGATGTGTTCATTTATTGAGCAGGAAGTTTACTTTTCAAATATACAGTATATTTTGTATGTAGACTATATGATTTATTTATATTATGAAATGAACGTTATATCAACCGCTCTTAACCCATCCGAATTGCATAAATAATGACAGGCACACAGGTTCATTCAAGATCGTGTATATGATTCATACCCAATCCCTTTTGAGCACATACTGTGCTTCTGGGTCAGCACTTTCAGGGGGCCGTAGCCTCACTACAACGAGCTTTAGTGTATATGTCAGTAGTTAAGAAATGTGGATGGGTGTGTTACCTGTTAAAGTTTATCAAAAATTAAATCAACTCAGCGCATGAGAGCTACATTCTTATTAACGGCATCATTGCTGTTAGCAACCGTTATTTGTGTCCAGGCTCAATCAGGGGGAAGTGCCGCTCAACAGGGGGCAGCTACCACAAACAATGCCCGAAAAGCAGGCAACAGTCAAATGGTTGGGAAGGGAGTGCCTTATAACAAAGAGGCCAGACAGCAGGGGAAATCAGGAAAAAAGACCGACAAGCGTTCTATACCCAAATCCTCCGTCGACACAGGTCCCGATGCTGCTGCGTTACCATCCAGTAATAAAAGGCCGAATACCCACACCGCCCATCGGGAGCATGACATGAACCGCAAAGGCAGCCCTAACAAATCCAATGAATCTAAACCCAAGCTGTAGGTAGGTTTGTATAACCCACTGAACAGTTTTTACAGGAAACCGTTTCTTTAGAAGCGAGTCAGCTCTACTGAGTTGTCTGAAGACGAATAAATTTGTTAGAACGAAAAGCCAGTGTTACCAGTTGCAGATAATACATTACCCATTAATCATCTATTTATGCATTACGATTATGTTATTGTTGGGGCCGGGTTTGCCGGTTGTGTTGTTGCTGAACGATTAGCCACGCAGGCGGCAAAAACGGTTCTGTTGATTGATAAACGGCCGCACATTGGCGGCAATGCCTACGATTGCCTCAACGAAGACGGCGTGCTGATTCATCAATATGGTCCCCATATTTTCCACACAAACTCCCCGGATGTTTTCGCCTACCTATCCCAGTTTACCCAGTGGCGATTCTACGAACATCGGGTGCTGGCATCGGTCGATGGTCAGTTGCTCCCGATCCCCATTAACTTAGACACGGTCAACAAGTTATATGGCTATACGTTTACATCCGAAGAACTGGCTGAGTATTTCAACTCAGTTGGGGAACCGGTCGAGTCGGTTCGGACGTCGGAGGATGTGGTGGTAAGTCAGGTAGGCCGCGACTTATACGAAAAATTCTTCCGGGGCTATACCCGCAAACAGTGGGGCGTCGATTCGTCGCAACTCGATAAGATGGTCACTTCACGTATTCCTACGCGCACGAATCAGGACGACCGCTACTTTACGGACGAGTTTCAATATATGCCGCTGGAAGGATACACAAAGATGTTTGAAAAGATGGTGGACCATTCCAACATCCACCAACGGCTGGGCACCGATTTTAAGCAGGTAAAAGACGAATTATCGTTCGATGAATTAATCTATACCGGCCCGGTCGATGAGTATTTTGATTTCTGCTACGGCAAACTACCCTATCGGTCACTGCGCTTCGATCACCAAACGATAGACCAGCCTGATTTCCAGCCCGTTTCGGTCGTCAATTACCCGAACGATCATGCCTATACGCGCGTTACAGAATATAAAAAGTTAACCGGCCAGGAACACCCCAAGACCAGCATTACCTACGAATATCCGCAGGATGAGGGTGATCCCTATTATCCCGTCCCCCGTCCCGAAAATGCGGCTCTGTATCAGCAATATAAGCGTTTAGCCGATGAGCAACCGGGTGTGCATTTTGTGGGTCGGTTAGGAACTTACCGTTACTACAACATGGATCAGGTGGTGGCCCAGGCTCTTACGTTGTACAAGAAATTAGTAGGAGCCGATTCACTGCAGGAGGTTGCGAAAAGCGAATAGGATTACCACCCCCAACCCCCTCCTGTTTTAGGAGGAGGTTGGGGGTGGTAATCCCAACTACTTCGGCGTATAAATTAACTGGATAACTAAACCCTGGCTTCCGTCCTGATTGGACCGACGCCACCCAAACGCCAGCGGCAGGTGCTTTTGCAAATAAACTTCCAGACCCAACACGAGTTGCCCATATTCGTGGGTGCCGGTAGCCCAATCTCCCAGTAGGTGCAGTTTTTCATACCAGATGCCCGCGTCGACTCCCATGTGCAGACCTATGGTTGACCTTTTGTTTAACTGATTAATTATCAAGTGTTTATAGCCCTGATTTCTATTCGATTCGGATGAATTTAGTTCGTTGGTCAAGCGTAATCGTATGCGCTTTTAAGAAGTCTGTGCCCACATTAATCTGGTGGGCTTTATCCGAAACGTATATCGTCTGATTTTTTAGTGTAAGCCCGCCCAACTTTATCTCGTCGTGGACAATGGCTTCGTGCAAGACAAAGGAAGTGCCGGCCTGAGTAACCACCCGTTGATTGGGCGTCGTTGTGTAGTTAACCCCTTCTAAAGCAGACGTAGGAAAAAGCAAATAGGGATTCAGTCCAGTAGTTAAATTAAATACCATTTTTTTTGACCCAACCGTACCCGGCACCAGGAACGCATTCGTGTATGTTAAACCAGTTTTGTTTTGGGGTGATAGCGAATTTGCAGACGTAAGTAGCTGGCGAGCAGGGCCATTGACGGTTAGGGCGTAGTTGTCGAAAAACGCTCGGCCAATGATTCCATCGATGGGAATTTGTCTGGGCGTCGGATTGAGTTCACCCACCTGCAGCTTAAGATTTGACTGGGCGATCTGCCCGACACTCAGCTTGTTGATTCCCACCAGAAAGGCCCGCTTGACCTGAAGGCCAGTAGTGATTTCGTCAAAGCCTACGATGATTAAACCAAGTTCTTTGGCTATATGCTGATCAATACGCCCCAGGCCCGGTTCGCTTATATCCAGCATGAAATGATAAGGCCCCTGTCCGCTCAATCGCACGGGTACGTAGACCAGATTCTCGCTAATCGTAATAGAAACGGGCTGCTGAATTTGTTGAGCCGTAGTGGGCTGGTTAGACAGTACCAAAAACGCCCAGATAAGCAATACAAAGCCTAACAGTCGGTTGAAGAGCATAGGTGGAGGAGACTATCGGCTAAGCAACGGCCTGAAGAGGTAGTAGCTGTATCGATAACGTTGCGGATGAACAAGTTTATATAACGGCAGGTAAAGTTGCGCGTCGCAGGCTATTAAGGTTCATTCACAAACAAAAAACACCGGGATTGAGTCCCGGTGTTTTTTTATTTACTTTCCTTTTCTGGCCTGAACGAACGTCCCGTCGGCGGCAAAGAGCAATTCAACCCTTCGGCCAGTGGTTGGCTGTATAACTACCTTAAACTGCCCGGAGCTGTTTTTGCCTGCTGCTTTAATGGTGGCTCCGGCATAGTTCGTGGTAATATAAGTGGTCACAGCCGCTGGCAGGGCGCTGGCGTCAATGGCCGTGTAGTCTTTCCCTAATCCCCGGATAATCTCCTGCGTAAACGTACCGTCGGTGCCAAAGAGCAGCGTTTTGCGGTCATTCCCTTGCTTAATCATAACCAAATAACCCCGGGTGGGATCTAAGGCCGCCGTAACGATGGTAGCGCTGGCGTAGTTCGTAGTGATGTAGTTCGTAATGGCGGCTGGCAAATTCGCTACGGCTACCTTTGCCAGACTGTCGCGATCTCTTCCTCCATGGCCTCTGCCGGGACCTTTTCCGCCACCTCGCAGTGACAACTCTTTGTTAAACGTGCCATCTGCGTTGAACAGGATCGCTTTCCGCTGATCGTTCTGCGTAATGGCCACTAAGAAATTTCCCGCGTCATCTTTAGCGGCATAGTCAACCGTTGCCCCGGTATAGTTTGCCGAAATGTAGCTGGTAACCGCAGCGGGCAGGGCCGACACGTCAATTTTCGTTACACTATCCCGGCAAAAAAAGCCGGTCGAGTCGGAAGCAAGCCGGGCTGCGCTGATGTCGGCATCAGGCGAAACGGTTTGATTCTGGTTACAACTCCAGAGGGTTGCACCAAACAGGGCAATCAGGCCCGCAACAAATAAGTTTTTCATTTTTGTTAACGTATTCGGTTTGTTGTAGAGCAATACGCAGCCCGGGTAAGGGGCGTTGCACACTGAGATTCTTTTTGTAGCAAAAACGCGATAGATCCGACGAATTAACCTGAATCTGGGTCACGAATGCAGGGGTAAACAAAGAATCCTGCGTGTGGCAAGTCTTCTCATCAGTAAGCCGATTCGCAACCTGACTTTAGCTTTATGCGGCCCCGGTAGACTGAAGGTTGATTTTAACCACATCTGGCTCGGAGTATTTTTTTGCCGGGTGCAGTAAGCAGGTCTGGAAATTAAGCGTTTACGTATAACCTAATCACTTGCCGATTACCATGAGCGAAATCAAAAAAGAAGACATCAAACAGGAAGTGTTTGATCTGTACGACGACTATGCCCATAACCGGATTGACCGGCGTGATTTTGTGCAAAAGTTATCGACCTATGCTGTGGGGGGCATTACCGTTGCCTCCCTGATGAGCTTTCTCATGCCCGACTATAAGGGGGCTATCCAGATTAAATCCGACGATCCTCGCCTGAAATCGAACTACGTTACCTATCCATCTTCGAAAGGTGGCGGCAGTATCAAAGCGCTGGTATCCATGCCGGTAGATGCAAAAAAGAAACTCGGCGGCATCATTGTCGTTCACGAAAACCGGGGCCTAAACCCACACATTGAAGACGTAGCCCGGCGAGCGGCTCTCGCAGGCTTTGTTTCGATTGCGCCTGACGCCTTAACTCCGTTAGGCGGTTATCCGGGCAACGACGATGCTGGCCGTGAACTGCAGAGTAAACGGGACCGAAATGAAATGCTCGAAGATTTTATAGCGGCCTATGATTATCTCAAAAAAGACAATAATTGTAATGGTAAAGTGGGCGTTGTTGGGTTTTGCTTTGGCGGGTGGATTGCCAACATGATGGCGGTACGGATTCCGGGTTTAGCGGCTGCCGTTCCTTTTTACGGAGGCCAGCCAACGGGCGATGATGTTGCTAAAATAAAAGCTCCGCTGCTGTTGCACTATGCCGCCTTAGACACCCGGGTAAACGAGGGATGGCCTGCCTACGAAACAGCTTTAAAACAGAATAACAAAGAATACACGGCATACATGTACGAAAATGCAAACCACGGCTTTCATAATGATACAACCCCCCGTTACGACAAAGCCGCTGCTGAATTAGCCTGGAAACGTACTATCGACTTTTTCAATACGAAACTAACCTAACGGTCGTAGCCTGACATAAATTGACAGATTGACCCACCCTGAAAAGTGTTGACACTATTGAGAACCGTTTACTTCTGTGGAAGCGTATCTTAGGGAAGTTACGTCTGATTGTATAGTTTCAGTATGGATTCGCGGAGGTCACGACCGGCACCAAACAGCACAAAAGTAATCGTCTCGGCGATGGTCTGGGAACTGACCCAGGTTGTAAAATCTGCGTTGGGCACGAACCGACGATTGGCGGGCGTGTCAATTGTGCTGGGTGCAATGACTGTCGAGACAATGTTATGCTCTTTTCCCGACGCATTGATTAAGTCGGACAACTGGAACAGCAGCGATTTCGACAAAGTGTAGGCCACTGCTTGTGTTCCCAATTGTGCGTTAAGGGGTTGTCGGGCGCCGATTAGCACAAACCGCCCGCCCGCCGGTTGACTGCTCATATGGGTAAACACGGGCTGTACTACATGATACGCTGTTTTGAAGTTGACGGCTATCATCTGGTCAAGCAAGGCTCCATCCGTTTCGGGCAGTGTTCCACCTGCGTAGGCACCGGCCAGCAAAACGGCCGCGTGAATGGGGCCATGTTCATCAATGATTCGTTCTACCACCGCTTTTACCGGCGCTTCGTCGGCCAGATCAACGTCGTACATAAATAACGAATCGGCCTGATTACTCGTAGGATTGTGCGAATTATTGCTACGTTGTCTCGTGGCAATGACGCGATGACCTTCGTTCAGAAGGGTTTGGGTAACGACCTGGCCCAGGCCACCCGTTGCGCCAGTTAACAGAACAGTTGCCATTTTAATAAAAGATTGTTATCGTTAGTAGTCATTGATTAATAGAAAACAATCAGTGACTACCAAATGATTAGTCACTGTAGGCTTACTTTTTTGGCGGCTTCGGCAATAATGTTGAGAATCTTCTGGAAGACTCCAGACCGATTGGGGTTCTGGATAATTTCTCCAAAAAATCGGAACAAATCCGACTCGCTTACATCCGTCTTTTCGTTGTTTGGGAAAATCATCAATTCACCCCTTTTTCCCAAACTGATGTTGGTGAAGAAGCGGATCAATGTCCCAGTGGAACGCACGAAGTTCAGTAATTTTTTCGTCGGCCAGCGTCCAGTGATGAAGAAAGGGCAGAACAGTCAATTCGTCGCTTTTCGACGAGTAGCCCTCCATTCTGCCGGTTATAACGAGGGTCGATGCCAGTAAGCCCATTTCGGGAATGAAGTAGGTAAGCGGGCTTAACCGGAGTCTGTCCCATACGCTGTACAGATTTGACATCATGGTCAGAAAACCGCTTCGACCTTGGTAGACGCCACCAAACGGAACACCTTCGGAAATATAAAGCGCAATATGCTCATCCAGCACCGGAAGCGCCCGGCTCAGGTTATTTTCGGCAATCACGCTGTAAATAACGTCAACGATCTGTTTTGAGGTACTCATAAATGTTTTGAGAAAAAGTAGTGAATTCACTACGTCACTCTTCAAGCGGAGTGCCATTCGGCAACAAAGTCTATGCACAGTTGGTAGTAGAGAAAGCCAACGGCAAGTTTCTCAGAAACAAGTACGCCGGTTAGTAGCGCCTGGGCCTGCCTTTCAGGTGAGTTGAAGCGATATGGAGAACTCCAAAAAATCCGTAGATTTCCAATAGATTCGGAGTTTTTCTGGATTGACCCGTAGGGGAACGCAGCAAAAAGAACGGACTCAGAAAATAAAGTTGCACTGGAAACAGGCGATGCCTTCGGCTACGCTGAGCAGGTGTCGGGTCGGTTAATTTCGCCTGGTAGTGATCTTCCTATGTGAAGAGCCAATGCCCGTTTACTGACGCCATAGCGGGCGCAGTTCTTGTTAGTTTAAGGTAAAATACAGTTTGGGTTTAACCACTTTATCCTGTTCCGGGAATATGCAACAATCCCCTAATCCTAAACTATCTTCCCTATCAGCTTGCCAGGTTCTGATTGTCGAAGACGAATACATCATTGCCAATGATCTGGAGTTGATTCTGCACGAAGCGGGTTATTCTGTTCTGGGCGTGGCCGAATCGGTGGCCGAAGCCCTGACGCTCATTGCCCGGCAAACACCTGATATGGTCTTGCTCGACATCTATCTAAAAGGAAAAGAGACGGGAATTGACTTGGCTAAACAATTGGAAGACAAAGCCATACCGTTTATTTATATTTCGGCTAATGACAACAAAAGCGTACTGGAAGCGGTGAAGGCCACCCAGCCCAGCGGCTATATTGTCAAGCCGTTCCGGGAGAAGGACATTTTGACAACCTTAGAAATTAGTCGGTATCGCCATGCCCACAGTGTGGAAATGCGACTGCGGGAGGAGAAAGCGCTGCAAATTGACTTAACCGAAGCCTTGTCGGAACCGGGCGGTTGGGAGAAAAAGCTGCTCAACGCGGCTATGCTGCTACAACCGCACGTGCCGTTCGATTTTCTGATTGTTCAGTACCGAAAAAACGATAGTAAGTACTGCTATAATTTTTATCGGGTTGGTTTTGAAGAGTATCAAACGCTTAGCCTGACGGACCTGCAACCCATGACCGGTGTTCCGGTCGATCAACTGTTGGCGATGCAGAATGGAATGGCCCGTCAGGGTGCAGTACGTTACAACGAGGATGACTTCGATACGTTCTGCAAAACCAATCCCTACGGACAGGTGATTGCCAGGTCGTTTCGGGGCATTAGTGGACGGGCATTGAACGAACTCATCAACTACACCTGGCCGGGGAATATCCGGGAGTTAGAGAATGTAATGGAACAGGCCGTTATCATCAACGACGGCCACTCGACATTGGAATTAGGACGGCCGCTACTCGGCAATCTGTTTATGGTCAACTCGCCCCCAGCTACGTCGGAAGCCAGCACACAGGGGCTTACGTATCCGCGTGCTTCTCATCCCAAAGACCTGCACGACGTAAAGCAGATTCAGCAGCAAACGGAACGGGAATACATTCTGGACGTGTTAAAACGAACCAATGGCCGCATCAGGGGCAATGGTGGCGCGGCTGAATTACTCAATCTGAAACCCACTACGCTGGAATATCGCATGGAAAAACTGGGCATCCGCAAGACCCTGTCTATTGAACCTGCCATCCCGTCAACGGATAAGTAGGCCGTTCCAGGGTCATTCAGTACTTATCCACCTTGTCCCCAATAGATTATCCCGTTAGCGATATCGACTCTACTCAGAATGGATTGGTGAACGCGATCCAGATGCGAATGGATGATTGGGGTCAGGCGGGATTCGGTTAGTTTTCCGTGAAAGCGTTGCCCGCCAATGAATAGCGTCGGCGTAGTGGTTACACCGAGCCGATACCCTTCGCAACGGTCCGCTTCGATGTGATGCCAGAGTTGTGCATCGTCCAAATCATTCAGGAACTGATTGTAGTTTAGCCCAAGCTGAATACTTAAGAGGGAAAGCATCGTTCGGCTGATGGCCGGTTGGGTAAATAACGCCTGACACATCGGCCAGAAATAATCCTGCCGACGGGCTGCTTCAGCCGCTACAGCCGCCAGCATTGCCGCTTCGTTGCGGGGGTTGGGAAAGTGGCGGTAGGTGTACCGTATTCGACCTCCAAATGTCTCCAAAATGGTGGTAAGCAAAGCCCGATGTTGGCGACTGTGGGCGCAGGTGAAATCGCCGAACTCGGTAAGTTCGACAACACCAACCCACCCGTCCATTCCAGCAGGATACTTGTTAGATGGCAAATTCATAAACGGTAAGAGGGTTTTTAATGAATAGAGAGACGATGAAGCGCCGGATGGACATATCAGTTGAGCGAATAAATAGCGAAGTGTGCCAAACCATCCGTATCCTGCCAGGATTGCTGGAGGTTGATACGCACCTCACCCATGTAATAGCGGGCGCTAACAATCTGCCCGTCATGAATCCGGTAGAAGTGGGTAAAAGGCGCAATGTGCCATAACCCATTTACTCCGCGCCGGAAATGGTATTCGCCGATGACAATGCCGCCAATGCGGGAGCCAACCACATCGTTGACAACCTCATACCAGCTTGGGTAGGTGCTATCTACCTGCTCAATATACTTCTCGTAGAAGGCCGGTCCTTCGTAAATCCCTTCGAAGGGATGCCCGCCAGCAAGTTTCCAGACGCAATGAGGGTGGATAAATGAACGATTTGGTTCAGTGATCCAGTCGTTCAGTAACCGAATATGCAGGTCTTCGATGAGAGTAAGCGTAGATGGGCCAATAAGTCGGCGCAGAAAGTCGGCGAGTCGTTTCATGAGAGTTGGTTTTGGAGAAATCCGAGACGGTCTTTGGGTGAGGCTGGTCAACTCATGTGCCACAAAGCCGCTGATGACTATCGTTAACCGAAAATGAGTCTTGAGGGCCATCAAGGCCGTTTTTTGGATGCCGTTCGATTTTTGAAACGCCTATACCGATATATATTACCTCCAGGAGAATGGAGAAATTATCCATATAACTCCAATTTTCCCCGAGTCTATGGACTGGAAAAACCGGGTAAGGGCACTGCGTGAAGAAAGCTGATAGAACCGGGAATCATTTTTGCAGCCTCTTTTTAAAGACCGGTAGGCTGAGTCTTTGCAAGTTGGTGCTGTTCAGACAATTGACGGATGAAAACTTTAATAAGCCTGATACTTAGTGTTGGTTGGGCTACCCTGATGTGGGCGCAACCTTCGACACCGCAAGTGGATAACATTCGTACCCTGTTGCGAATTAACCCGCCAGATACAAACCGGGTACATCAGTTGCTGGCGCTGGCTCATCTCTACATTTTCAAACCGGGTGAACTAACCAATGACAGATGTTCATTAGCCAATTTGGCTTGCAGGATGAGACTGAGTTGTTGCGTTTGGCAAAATCTGTATTCCTGTAGAGCCGGTGTTAATGTACTTCCAGTCCTAAACAGCTTCAATAACTTGTAAATATTGCTGTACTACTGTATGTGGGTGGTGAGCATCCAGGTGGTTTGGAGCAGCCTCACGAAGTTTCTGCACCAGATCTGGATCATTCTGTAATCTACACATACAGGCTGCTAAATCGTTTAAGTCACCAGACTTAAAGACAAGCCCGGCATTACCTGCCGCTTCGGGAAGTCCTCCACTATTTGAGACGATAGGCACACAGCCACAGGCTATACCTTCCAGCACAACGTTCCCGAATGCCTCGTCTGAAATAGACGGAACAATAAGAAATTTATGCTGGTTAAGGCAGTTCGTAAGCTTATCGTCACGTAGAAAGCCCACAAAAACAACCTGTTGTTCTATGTGCAAATCGACAACTAAACGCTCAAGGTTATTTCGTTCAGGACCGTCTCCTATAATTGTCAGATGCAGATTCTTGTCCTTCTGCATCATATACACGAGACGATGGAAGGCTTTAAGTAGAAGATCAACCCCCTTTTGAGAAACTAAACGGCCCACGAATACGAAATCTGCGCTTCGGTTAACATCGGGTAAAATCTTAAATATAGCTGCCCGGTAAGGGTTACGAATAACCAACGCAGTAGGCCAGCAACCTCTACGAACCGCATCACTAACTGAAATTACATTTCGGGCCCGCTTAATCCATTGATACTTTATCCACCCTTGACCATCACGTGAGCTGTTGAACCAGGTATTTAGAGTGACTATTGAGGGTCGTTTAGAAAAAAGATTGGGCCAGCCTAAACGAATACAAGGATTATTTTCAAATATCAGGTCAGCCCACATATGCTCCCGAAAAAGTAAATGCACGTCTGGTTGCCTGATAACAACGAATGGAAATACCTTTCCCGTTGAATCTTTTGACCAGGTCAGTACATGAACTTCGTAACCTAATTCATGAAGAGATTGGGCTATAAGTTCAGAATTTATTTCAATTCCGCCAATATCAGGATGGAATTTATGGGATAACAATAAAATCCTCGGTGGCCTGTGGGCTTCATTTTTGAAAAATAATTGATGTGGATATGATAGCATGATTGTAAAAATCCGCTTTGGTGTCTTCATCAGCAAGGCATAGGGCCATGCTTCTAAGTAGTCGAACCGCCGATTGGTTACTCATGATTTACTTAAATCAATACTATTGACTGATCGCTCAACAGTAAGTTACTGAATTGGTGGAAATAATTTGTAAACCATTAAGGAAAACCGGGAGTAGGTCGTTAGGCAGTAGATTGTCAATTCTTGCTAAGATAACGCAATTTGTTCAGGAATCCTTTTTTATATTGAGATATGGTGCAATTAGCATCCAAAGTGCTAAAAGAGTAGCCATTGGGATAAATCTGTATCGCTTAAAATCGATTAAGGTGTGATGATCATCAACAGCAGTAATTGTATGTATACCATTCGGATAGTCGGGATGTAATGAGGTCAAATAACTTACTTTGTTCTCAACAAACGAAAACGGAGTGAGTTCTACAACTTCATTTAGGGTAATACCACAGCCGTAATCGAGGGTGCAATCCTGAGATGGGCGATAAAGTTTACCGTCAACTTCAAAAAAAGGGCCTGCTGGTCTTGAACTGCGGATATCGCTTTTAACCGGATTCTGTGAATGCTCATACCAGGGCCCTTCCAGAGAATCTGCATACGAAATAAATAAATTTAACATAGGGTCGCGGTCAGCACGAGTGTAGAATAACCAATAACGGTTTGCGTATTTTAGTAAGGTAGAGTCGATGCCGGGCGTGTCTCTCAATAACACCAGTCCTTCATTCTGATCTAGTACCGGTTGCCGTACATCATAAAGACGAACCGAATTCGTGACCCACGCTTCTGGCATACAGTATGACCCAAACAAAAAAGGATAGGAAAGGTGAAAAGGAAACTCGATAACTTTACTGGGCTTACTGGAGGCCTGCCACGGATAATTGAGCTTCGATATATTGCCTCGTCTTACTCTATAATCATAATACTCGAAGTAAACGACAAGATTAGATTCTATATGCTGAGCAAAACAATCGGCATAAAATACATTTCTATTTGGTAATACTGGAGAATTTACCGTTGCTCCTTTAAGATTTTCAACCTGTATAAAATCCCTGATTGGACGATTTACTACACCGATATTCCATTGATCGGCGAGAAAGAGGAATTTATATAAATTTTGGAGTTTATTTTTTAATAAACGTATTAAAAATCGCAGTAGTTGTTTATCGGAGGGCCAAAGATTTTCATGATTATTGGATACATACTGGATCTGGTAATCATCAAACAGCCTGCCTTTTACCAGTTGCCGAATACTATCTGCTGGCCAGTTTGATAATTCCTGATGAATACCATCAACCAGCTTTGAATGACTATGTAATCTTGTTCGGAAAAAACCTTCCTTTATTATAACGTACTGATGAATATCTAAAAGTCGACAAAGGCTCGCAGTTGTAACACACTCTTTATAATAGATCTCCCAAAACCCTGCTGATGAAGTTTGATGTTGTTGCTTATTACCGTATCGAAAACCCCAGACTCCGAACCGACATGCTGAGAGAACGAGTCCACCAATTGGCTGTCTGGCAAAGTTGAGAATAAAATCAAGTTGCGCTTCTCTTATGTGAGAAACATCGAGATCAGTTAGATCGTATGAGTTGCCCTCTTTTTCTTCAGGATTACATAGTAATAGAGGAATTTTCTCTACTAAATCTGTAATTGATGCTTTACGAAGAGTTGACGGTTTATACAGCCACTTTACATATTTTTTATAGAGTTGGTAATTAGCGAAATCGTTAATTGAATTTTTTTTGTTAGCAGAACCAGTAACCCTTATTAATAAGGCCAGCGAAACGCTTGATGTTTGTACTAACTTTTCGATTGTTTGACGTTCCCATGTTGTTAAATAATCGTTATCGAATAAAATGCCAAAGCGAGTTACTGTTAGATGATCATTCATATTTTTGATTTGGGATCTCTATATGTTGCGTTGCTCAATGCTTGAGGAGCTGACATTCATTTGTTCTCGTTTTACTGTTCTTCCGCTCTCTCCGGCACTGTCGCGGCTAATCCGCCAGGTAGACTATGATGCCGAAATAACAGGCGGCTGCATTGTATGACGGGGACGACTGGCTTCTTAGTGCGTTTGGCGATACATTTTCTCGAAAGCTTCCGAAAAATGGCCACCAACGGGTATCTCGCGAGAACCAATGAACACCCTGGCCCGCTGAAAGGAACTGATATGCTCTACATTCACGATGAACGACTGGTGAACCCGGCAAAATCGGCCGGAATCCAACTTAGCTTCTAAGCTTTTCAGCGTCATGCGAATCAGGAGCGGTTTGGTCAGGTGCTGCATGGTATAGAGTTTCACATAATCTTTTAGGCCTTCCGCATACAGTAGTTCATCCTGAAAAATCTTAATCTCCCGGTAGGCGGAATGCACAAAGAAAAAAGGGCGTTCGGGCAGATGCACGGGCGGGGGCATAGCCTCCTTTCCTTTTAGCTGAAGCAGGTCCTGCGCTTTATTGACCGCCCGCAGGAATCGGTCAAACGGGGTGGGTTTAACCAAATAGTCGACCACGTTTAAATCAAACCCCTCCAGGGCATATTGCTCATAGGCGGTGGTCAGAATAACTAAGGGCGGTTGGGGAAGACTCCGCAGAAACTGAAGGCCCGTCAGCGTGGGCATTTGAATATCCAGAAATAACAAATCGACGTTCCCCTGCTGAATGATCGCCCGTGCCTCAAATGGACTAACAAACGTGCCCAGTAGTTCCAGATAAGGAATCTTACTGATCTCTTTCCGAAGGATTTCGAGCGCGAATGGCTCATCATCAATCGCAATGCAACGGATAGGCATAGCTACATACCGGTTTAGCTTAGCGCCAGGCGCAACTCCACAGAGTACAAACCCGAATGCTGATCCAGCGTTAACTGGTGGTGGTTTGGATAATGCAGATTCAGCCGACGCTGGACATTCTGAATCCCAATGCCCGAATCGGGGTTCGTTGACTCGGCCTGATCGGCAAAATACGGATTTTCGGTGCGAAAGACCAGCGTGTTTGCCCTGACCCGAAGGTCAATGCGAATCAGGAATCGATATTGGCCATGCTGGCCGTGCTTAAAGGCGTTTTCAACAAAAGGAATGAGCAACAGCGGGACAATTGATTTGTCCTGAGTGGGCCCTTCCCAGCTAAACTGCACGGAGTCAGGGTCCACCAGCCGCATTTTTTGCAGGTCGATGTAATTCTGCAGGTGGATTATTTCCTGCTCCAATGGCACGCGGTCCTGATGAGCCTGATAGAGAATATAACGCAGCAACTGCGAAAGCTTGATAATCGCTTCTTCGGCGACTTCGGCCGATTCGCCCGTCAGCCAACGTATGTTGTTGAGTGTATTAAACAAAAAGTGTGGACTGATCTGTAGCTTGAGCATGGCCAGTTCGGCCGTTACCTTCTCCAGACTCATCTGCTGCTGCATCTCGCGCGTTCGGACTAAATCCCGCCAAAGCGCCAGACCACTGCTCACACTCACTACCAGAACAAACGATAGTAACTGGGGTAACGGTAACAGACTCATCGAGAGGGGCATAGGAGCAGGCTGGGGCATACCCGCCGGTAACGGCGGTCCGGGCATCATGGGCGGCATGGAATCGGGCATGAGTGGCCCGTTCGTGAGCATCAACAGGCCTAAACACAGCAGCGCGCCAATACTAACCGGCCAAAGGGTTTGTTTTTTGATGGAGCGGGGGGTGAGCTCCTGTAGGTTAAGGTAAAAAAAACCAATTAGTACCGCATCGCTAAGGAGCTTGGCTGGCAAAATTCGGATGATCTCAGGCCGCTCCCAAAACGAAAGGTTCCACGGAAAAAATAGAAAGGGGAGCGTAACAAACGTTACCCAGCCCATTACATGCAGGAGAAGAACGTAACGCGCCAAACGCTGCTGAGAAAACCACATACCGGCTGGGATAATTTCTGTAAAGAAATGGTCTTTTGGGCATACTCCATCCGAACAGCGAGCGATAGCTGGTTTGTGTCGACGCATAAGCCCGTTTTCCTGATTAGGACGCCAACAAATCGATTGTATCATCAATGTAACGACCTATCGGCACATTATGCCTATCTGTCGACACTTGCGGGTTAGGCTGCAACGCCCTTATTGAGTTGACCGTACCTGAATCAAGTTAAGTAACGACACCAATATGACTTTCAAGCAATTATGTTTCCTAACCGGACTGGTTTGGGTAAGTTCCGCCTGCAAAGAACCCAACCTGGACTCCGCCGTCGACACCTCGGACTGGACGACTCAGTCGCACAGCAACGAAGTAGCCCCCAACTATGATGTGGTTTTTCCGCAAAGTGCCGTCAACACCATCGAGATTCGAATGACGAGCAGTGACTGGCAGCGTGTGCGCTCGGATATGCAGTCTAAGTACGGCTCTGATTTTGGTTCGGGTGGCACAACGATTACCATGCCCATTAATGGCACCCCTATCTTGGGTATGCCCGGCAGCGGTACGCCCACGGTAGGGATGCCGGGTAATGGCAGTGCTACAATAGGGGTGCCCGGAAATGGCATGTCCTTTGGCAGTGGAGAGCCTGATTACATAGCTGTTTCGCTTACCTACGGTGGCAAGCAGTGGTCCAAAGTCGGCTTCCGGCTCAAAGGTAATTCGACCCTGTCGAGTGCCTGGCGGAATGGCAACTACAAACTACCATTCCGACTCAACATGGACGAGTTTGAGGACCAGTATTCGGCTATTGCCAATCAGCGGTTTTATGGGTTCAAAGAACTCTCCTTCTCACCCGGTGCCAACGACAATTCGCTGATTCGGGAGAAGGTTACCGCCGATATTTTCCGGGCGGCTGGCGTACCCGCTGCCCAGACGGCTTTCTATCAGGTATATATTGACATTGGTGAAGGGCTCAAGTATTGTGGTGTGTACACGGCCGTTGAGGTCATCGACGATTCGATGGTCAGGAGCCAGTTTGGTGAGAAAACGGGTAATATGTATAAGCCAGAATCCACCTTTGCTCAATTTACGCAGAGCGAGTTTGAGAAGAAAAACAACAAAGATGCGGGCGACTACAGCGACATACAGTCGACCATCACGACGCTCAATAGTTCGGAACGCACCACGAATCCGGCCAGTTGGCGCACAGCCCTGGAAAAAAACTTCAACGCCGACCATTTTATCAAGTGGCTGGCCATCAATACCGCGATGGTTAACTGGGACAGCTATGGCACGATGGCCCACAACTATTATCTCTACAATGACCCCGGCAAAGGATTAACCTGGATACCCTGGGATCATAACGAAGCCCTGCGGGGTGGGGGCACGGGCGGAATGGGACAGGGATTATCGCTCTCGCTGTCAGAAGTGACTAACCGCTGGCCGTTGATTCGCTACCTCATGGACGATTCGGTGTATCAGGCCCGCTACAAAGCGTATATGAAGCAGTTCGTAGAGAACGTGTTCACAACCGCGAAGATGAACGAACTCTTTGAACGCAATTCAAATCTGATTTCGCCCTACGTGATTGGCCCTAAAGCCACTGAGCAGAGCAAATACACCTATTTAACCAGCTCGTCGGCGTTTACGCAGGAACTCTCCAGTTTGAAACAACATGTAGCCACCCGCAATCAACTTGTGGCTGCCTATTTAAAATAACGCCCATTGGAAGCTGTTTGAGTTAGTAAAAATCGTTACGTGTGCCACCAACCCACCACCCCCAACCGAGCGTCGGCCCGGCCCCTCCTAAAACAGGAGGGGACTTGAAGAAGGACGACCCGTTGGGTAGCCCCCTCCTGTTTTAG
>JAESFU010000160.1_pt1 | contig 93894 bp, 100 predicted proteins | sample 9269461 | NCBI WGS metagenome assembly JAESFU01 (sample SAMN14502556, study PRJNA617107) | algae metagenome | isolation source: Stenomitos rutilans HA7619-LM2 and co-occurring heterotrophs from cave walls | place: USA: Waikapalae cave, Hawaii | collected 2009-07-28
GCATCCGTCAGCTCGACGAGTTCCGTGACCGCGGCGTCGAGGTACTGGTCGGCGATCCCGGTCGCCGCGACCTGCCGCAGCAGCTGCTGACCGAGGTCGCCCGCTACGAGGTGGCCGATTTCGGCACCGCGCACACCAGCATGACCTCTGCCGCCGTCTACGCCTACCGCGCCTGAGCTTGCCGCTCGGCCCTCTGTTGACCTATACGTCAACGATGAACCCCGTCACCGCCGATCGCCGCCACTTCGAGGATCTCGTCGTGGGCGAGACCGTCAATCTCGGCTCGACCCTCGTGACCAAGGAGATGATCCTCTCCTTTGCCCGCGAGTTCGATCCCCTGCCCTTCCATCTCGATGAAGACGCGGCGAAACGCTCGCTGCTCGGCGGCCTCGCCTCGTCCGGCTGGCAGACCGCGGCGCTGACGCTGCGGCTGCTCGGCGACAATTTCCTGAACAAGATCGCCTCGGCCGGTGGGCTGGGCTTTTCCGATCTCAAGTGGAAGCGGCCGGTGATGAAGGGCGACACCATCTGGGCGACCGCGACGCTCGCCGAGCTCCGCCGTTCGCGCCACCACCCGCAATGGGGGATCGTCTCCATCGATCTCGACGTGAAGAACCAGCACGGCCAGCCGGTGATGAGCATGCGCCTTGCCAACCTCGTCGAGACCCGCGACCCCGAGGCGGTCACCATCGGTACGCAGCCCGAACAGCCCTACGACGTCGAGCAGGGTGGCACGCCGTGACGCGCTGGTTCGAGGACATCACCATCGATGAGCCCTTCCCGCTCGGCAGCCACGTCTTTACCGCTGCCGAGATCGAACGCTTCGGCCGCGAGTACGACCCGCAATATTTCCATGTCGATCCGGCGGGTGCGGCGCAGAGCCATTTCGGCGGCCTCGTCGCCTCGGGTTGGCATACCGTGCTGGTCGGCCACCGCAAGATGGTCGACGCGCTCGATGCCGAAGAAGATCGGTTGCGCCAGGCAGGACAGGAGCCGGGTGTGTCGGGCCCCTCCCCCGGCGTCAACAGTATGGAATTCAAGGCGCCGGTGCGCCCGGGCGACGAGGTGACCTACACGCTGACGGTGACCAGCAAGCGGCCCTCGAACTCGATTCCCGGCTGGGGCCTGCTCATCAACAGGCTGGAAGCCGTGAACCAGCATGGCGAGCTCGTCTATCGCGCCGAGATTGTGGGATTCTCGAAACTCCGCGACTTCAAAATGCCGCTTCACCTCGCCATTCTCGGGGCGTTGACCAAAATCCCCGGATTGGGGAAGTTGCTCCTAAGGGCCAGTCGGTGATTTGGTCATGCCGTCGAATCGGGATCGCCCGCAGCGATCCGTGACGGCGATCTGGTGGAGGTGAATCCCATGCGTTTCGTGCTCGTCGCTGCAGCATTTGCGGCCCTTGTCGTGCCGGCTCACGCACAATCCCTCACCGGTGTCGGGGTTGAGGGGAACTGGGGCTGCCGCGCCCTGATCGATGGCACCAAGGCGGGGCTGCTGACCATCTTCGCCGGTTCCTACGGCTATGCTTCGGCCAATTTCGCCAGCGCCGCGTCCGGCACGGGGTTTGTCGAGATGGCCTCGAACGGCGTCACCTTCCTCGATGGGAACCTGCTCTCGGGCGCCGGCATCAATACCGCCATCCTCGGTTTCGACGATGCCGGTCGCGACGTGCTGCAGCTCTATACGCCCGAAAAGAACGTGCTCGTCTGCCACCCCATCGGCCTGTGAGCCGCGGCGGCGCCAGGCAAAATTGTAAGCGAACATTGCTGAACCAAGGCCGGAAAAGCCCGGATACGCGGGCTGTCTGGCGCTTTACGACTGGTTAACCGACCCCACCGCCCTGCTGGTCGCGCGGCCGATTGTGGTGCGCAATGGAGGTCAGTCATGTCCATCAGCGGAGTGGGAGGCGGCGCGGCGTTCATGCGCCAGCTTCAGCCACCCAGCTTCAGTTCCATCGATAGTAACGCCAGTGGCGACATCACCCTTGAAGAACTCAAGGCCAAGGCGCCCGGCGGGGCCAGTGACGCCAAAGGCGCAGAACGCGCTCAGAAGCTGTTTTCGGCCATGGACGCCGACGGCAACGGGTCGGTGACCAGCGCCGAAAAAGACGCCTTCGACAGCAAGCTGCTCGAACAGCGCCAGGCCATGCAGTTCATGACCCAGCAAATGGCCGGCCACAAGCCGCCGAGCAACGAGGACATCTTCGCCGCTACCGACAAGGATGGCTCCGGCTCGGTGAGCCTCGAGGAGTTCTCGGCGAGCGAGGCGGCCGAAGACATCTCTTCCGACGAGCTGTCGGAGCTGTTTGCGACCATAGATGCCGATGGCGACGGCGCCATCACCGAGAGCGAATCCTCGAGCTTCCTCGACGGCCTCAAGGAAGCCATGGGTGGTGGTCGCCCGATGGGACCGCCCCCGGGTGGTCCGCCGCCCGGTGGTCCTCCGCCGGCCGGTGGTGAAGGCAGCGCGGCCGGGTCAGACGAGGAGGAGGACGAGAACGCCATCGCCCTCGACCTGCTCACCGCCGCGACCTCTGCCTACTCGTCGAGCGCCAGCAGCAGCGACGACCTACTCGCCGCTCTCACCAAGCTGCTCGACGAAGCTGCATGACCTTCGCGAGGGGCGGGCCACATCGTCCCTCGCGAGCCAGCCGGCTGGGGACCCTACGCGCGGACCCGAAAACGTGCGCCTCAGGCGGCTGGCACACTCGCGAGCCTGAGCCGCACCACCTGCCGCAACCCGCCCTCCGGCCGGTTGCTGATCACGATGCTGCCGCCCAGCCGCTCGATGATCTCGCGGGCAATCGCCAATCCAAGCCCCGCCCCCTTGATGGGTTGCGCCCGCGCCGGGTCGGCCCGGAAGAACGGCTCGAACATCCTCGATATCATTTCCTCGGGGATGCCGGGCCCCTGATCCTCGATCACCAGTAGCGCCTCGCCGGCTCCAGCTTGCAGACGCACCGTTCCCCCGCCGCCATGCGTTGCCGCATTGGCAATGAGGTTGCGCAGCGCGCGGCGCAGCGCCAGCGGGCCGCCGGTAACGATGGCGGTCGCGTTGTCGCCCAGCTGTACCGGCAGGCCGGCCGACGCGAGCTCCTCGACGGTATCGCGAACGATCCGGCCCAGGTCGACGTCGCGCCGGTCCTCTGCTGTTGCCTCCTCCTTGACGAGCAGGATCGCGCTGTCGGCTATGGCATCGAGCTCGTCGATATCGGCCAGCCAGGCGCTGCGCTCTTCGTCACCGAGAAACTCGGCCCTGAGCCGCATGCGGGTCATCGGCGTGCGCAGGTCGTGCCCGGCCGCCGCGACGAGCCGCATCCGGCTCTCCATCGCCGCCTGCAGCCTGTCGGACAGCGCATTGAGCGCGGCAGCAGTCTGCCGTGCCTCGCTGCCACCGCGCTCGGGCAGATGCGGCAGCACCCCGTCCGGGCCGACGGAGACGATGGCCTGCTCCAGGATCGCCAGCGGCTGCGCCACCCGCCGCGCCAGCAGCATGGCGACGCCCGCAACGCCGATCACCACCAGCCCCAGCCAGCCGGCAAGGGCGATCCAGACGTCGGGTGGCGGTCCGGGCGGACGCGGAAATTCGAACAGCATCTGTCGTCCGTCATCGAGCTGGAGCGCCGCGACGGGGTCGCCCCTGCCCGTATCGATTACCTGCACCGGGCGCAGTTCGCCCTCGCGCGCCAGGGCCTGTTGCAACGCCGCGGTCATGTCGGCACGCACTCGCCCGTCCGGAAGGGCGGAGACGATCCGTTCGCGCTGCCAGCCCGGCCGCGGTGGTGGGGGCCGCCGCTCGCCACTCTCCCGAGCGGCGATCAGCTCGGTGGCGATCGCCATGTGCCGCGCCATCGGGCCCATCAGCCGGTCCGTATCGCCGATGCTTATCGCAACCGCGGTGATGGCGGTCGCCACCAGCATCACGGCCACCACTGCTCCGACAAGGATCAGCGCCAGCTTGAGCTGCAGGCCGCGGATCACGGCGCTGTCCCGACCTCGACCGCCGCCACCAGCTGGTAGCCGCCGTTTCGCACCGTCTTGAAGAGCTCGGTGCCGGTGGCCGATCCGAGCTTGCGCCGCAGCCGGCTCATCAGCACGTCGATGGATCGGTCGAGCGGGCCGGCTTCGCGGCCCTGGGTATGCCCGAGCAACTGCTCGCGCGACAGGACCCGCCCCGGCCGGTCGAGAAAGACGCGCAGCAATTCGAACTCGGCTCCGGTCAATTCGATCGGCGAACCGTCGGGAGCGCTCACGGTCCGGGCCTGTGCGTCTGCCAGAAATCCCGCAAAGCCGTAGCTCGAGCCCTGTTGCCGGGGTTTCGCATCGCCTGCCGACCGCCGGAGCACAGCGCGCATGCGCGCTACCAGCTCGCGCGGGTTGAAAGGCTTGCCCAGATAGTCATCCGCGCCGATCTCGAGCCCGATGATGCGGTCGACTTCCTCCTTGAGCGCGGTGACGAGGATCACCGGCAGGTGCGGCGCCCGCTGGCGCAGGTAGCGGCAGAGATCGAGCCCCGAGCCATCGGGCAGCAGCACATCGAGGACGACGATATCGAGCGGCTCGGTCGCCACCCGCTCGAGGAATTCGCGCTTGGAGCCGGCCAGCGACACCTTGAACCCCTGCTCGCCGAGATAGCGGCCGAGGAGCTTCCGGATCTCCTGGTCGTCATCGACGACGAGGGCATGGGGCGACGCATTCATAACCGCACCATTCCCCTCTCACCCGCGGCTGGCAAGCTTTCGGGCATCCCGAATTGCGGCTCAGCGTTGCTGCGGCGCCAGCCAGCAACAATGGGAAACATCCGTCGGGGGTCGGCGTCAGTGCCCCTCGAACGGGATCAGCGCCTCGACCTTCACATCGACCGCGCGCAGCTTGTCCGCGCCACCCAGGTCGAACAGGTCGATGACGAAGCCCGAATGCGAAATCTCCGCACCGGTCCGCCGCAGCAGCGACACCGCCGCGAGCGCCGTACCGCCCGTGGCGATGAGATCATCGATGAGCAGCACCTTGTCGCCGGCGCCGATCACATCGGCATGGATCTCGATCGTATCGACGCCATACTCGAGCGCGTAGTTCTGGCCGATCGTCTCGCCCGGGAGCTTGCCCTTCTTGCGGATGGGGATGAAGCCCGCGCCCATGGCGATGGCGACGCCCGCGCCGAAGATGAAGCCGCGCGCCTCGATGCCGGCGACATGGGTGATGCCCAGGCCGACGTGAAGCTGCGCCAGCCGATCGACGCTCTCCTTGAACCCCGCAGGGTCCTCGATCAGCGTGGTGATATCGCGGAACAGGATGCCCTTCTTGGGATAGTCGGGGATCGAGCGGACGAGAGACTTGAGATCGAGCATGTTGGAGCCGGCTGAAGACACAAAACGCCGGTGACCCTATGGTCTCCCTGCGCGTCGCGAAAGTCCGAATCTGGCGATGGAGTGGCTAGCGCCTGGTGCTGTCGACGATCTTGCGGGCCAGCTGGCCGGCCTTGTAGGCGCCCGAGAGCGTCGCCTTGCGGGCGGCTTCCTTCACCTGGGGGGAGAGCAGCACGGGCGCGGCAGCGAGGACCACCGGGTGGGTGGCGACGCGACGCGCGATGGTCGCCGCGGCGATCGCGGTGCGGATGATCGACATGCTCGGCCTCCCGACTGGTTCACGCCAATATCGACGAGCCTTCGTGCAATCGCAAGTCACAGCTCCGCCAAAACGACAAAGGGCCCCGGAGGGCCCTTTGCACATGCCTGTCCGTCGAACTCAGTGCTCGACGTTGCGCCAGATCTTCTGCTTCACGAACCACATCAGGCCCGCAAACAGCAGCAGGAAGGCGATGACCCTGAGGCCGGCTTCCTTGCGTTCGACCAGGTGCGGCTCGGCCATCCACATCAGGAACGCCGAAACGTCGCGCGAATACTGGTCGAGCGTCAGCGGCACTTCCGTCTCGCCCTCGGCCACCTCGTAGGTGATGAGGCCATCGGCCAGCGGCGGCGCCATGCCGATCGCGTGCCCCGGGAAGTAGTGGTTGTAGTGCTTGCCCTCGGGGAGCTCGGTGCCTTCCGGCGGCGTCTCCTCGTAGCCGTTCAGCAGCGCGTGGATATAGTCCGGGCCGCCTTCGGCATAGGGCGTGAAGTAGTTGAGGATCCACCACGGGAACGGCTGCGAGGTACCGCGCGCCTTGGCGATCACCGAGAAGTCCGGCGGCAGCGCACCGCCATTGGCGTCACGCGCTTCCTGTTCGTTGGCGAACGGCGACGGCCAGCGATCGGCCGCGACGGCCGGACGGGTGCCGCCGGTCGCGTCGGGATCGTTGACGGTGTACTCGGCCGCGAGCGCCTTGACCTGGCCTTCCGAGAAGGACGGGCCATTCGGCTCGCTGAGGTTGCGGAACGCCAGGAGGCGCGCAGAGTGGCAGCTCGAGCAGATTTCGCGGAACACCTGGAAGCCGCGGCGCAGCTGGTTCTCGTCATAGGTGCCGAACGGCCCCGAGAAGCTCCAGGCCTCCTTGGCGATCTCCGGAGTGGAGTGGCCACCTTCCTGCGCGGCCACGGGGGCCACGAGGAGGATGCTCACCAGCAGGGCGCCGAGAATGCTTTTGGTCTTGTTCATTGGCGTTGGCCCCGGAGGTCTCAGTGCGTCGGCGCTGCGGCCGGAGCCACAACGGTTGCAGCGGGCTTGGCCAGCACCGATTCCGAGATCGACGCCGGCAGCGGCTTGGTCGTCTCGAACCGGCCGAGCAGCGGCAGCACGACGAGGAAGTAGATGAAGTAGTAGGCCGTGCAGAGCTTGGAGAAGGTCGGCACGTCGATGCCCAGCACGAAGGCGTCGGCGGCAGCCGAGCCGAGGTACGCAAGCATGATGAAGTTGGCGACGAACAGCCAGTAGAACCACTTGAACACCGGGCGGAACGAACCCGAGCGCACCTTGGACGTATCCAGCCACGGCACCACGAACAGCACCAGGATCGCGCCGGCAAAGAAGATGACGCCGCCCAGCTTGCTGTCGATGAACAGGATGTTGAAGTCGATGGCGCGCAGGATCGCGTAGAACGGCAGGAAGTACCATTCGGGCACGATGTGGGTCGGCGTCACCTGGCTGTTGGCCATGATGTAGTTGTCGGGGTGGCCGAGGATATCCGGCGCAAAGAACACGAACCACGCGAACGGGATGCAGAACACCACGACCGCGAAGAGGTCCTTCATCGTGTAGTACGGGTGGAACGGCACGGTATCGCGCGAGGACTTCACCTCGACCCCGATCGGGTTGTTGTTGCCCGGCACGTGCAGTGCCCAGATGTGCAGCCCGACCACCGCCGCGATGACAAACGGCAGCAGGTAATGCAGCGAGAAGAAGCGGTTGAGCGTCGCGTTGTCGACGGCGAAACCGCCACGCAGCAGCTCGAGGATCGGCGTGCCCACCACCGGCACGGCGCCGATGATGTTGGTGATCACCGTCGCGGCCCAGAAGCTCATCTGGCCCCAGGGCAGCACGTAGCCCATGAAGGCGGTGGTGACCATCAGCACGAACAGCAGCACGCCGAGGATCCAGATGACCTCGCGCGGGTTCTTGTAAGAGCCGAAATAGAGGCCGCGGAACATGTGGATGTAGACGGCGGCAAAGAACATCGACGCGCCGGTCGCGTGCACTGCCTGGATGATGCGCCCGCCATTCACGTCGCGGCGGATATGCTCGACCGAGTCGAACGCCATCGCCACATGCGGCGTGTAGTGCATCGCGAGCACGATGCCGGTGACGATCTGCACACCGAGCATGAAGGCGAGGATGGCGCCGAACGTCCACCAGTAGTTGAGGTTCTTCGGCGTCGGGTAGTCCATCAGGTGCTCTTTCGAGAACCGGATGATCGGCAGGCGATCGTCGATCCACTTCTCGACGACGTTACCGGGAACGTAGCTGGATTCGTGTGCCATTATCCGCGCTCCCCTCAACCGATCTGCACGAGCGTGTCGGACACGAACTCGTAGGGCGGCAGCACCAGATTCTTGGGCGCCGGACCCTTACGGATACGGCCAGCCGTATCGTAGTGCGAACCGTGGCAGGGGCAGAACCAGCCGTCGAAATCACCCGACTCGCCCACCGGCACGCAGCCCAGGTGCGTGCAGTTGGCGATCATGATGAGCCACTGCTCGTGGCCGGGCTTGGTGCGCTGCTCGTCGGTCTCGGGATCCTTGAGGTCGCTCAGCGGAACCGCCTTGGCCTCTTCGATCTCGGCGCCCGTACGGTGCCGCACGAACACCGGCAGGCCGCGCCACTTGATGGTGACGGACTGGCCTTCATCGATGCTGGAGACGTCGAACTCGATGCTGGCGAGCGCCAGCACGGAGGCGTCCGGGTTGAGCTGGTTGATCAGCGGCCAGGCAACGCCCGCCACGCCGACCGCACCCACGGCACCGGCCGCGATGTAGAGAAAATCGCGTCGCCCCGACTGGGGTGCGTCCGAATGTGCCTGAGTGGATTGCGTCGCCAAGGTAAGCTTCCGTCGATTGTGCCTTGATCACGCTTCGGTACCCGCCGTGGCCCGGGCGGCCATAGCCGAACCCCGCCCGAGAAGTGCGTGATTTGGGCGTTCTTTTGGCACTGTCATGGCAGCTTGTCCAGCCGTGCGAAGGATGACTTTCCCCCGCTGCGACACTATAGCAACCGCCTGCAAGCCCGACGAAAACCTTACAAAAAAGGTCAACAATAATGCCCGTCGACCTGGCCCTGTACCAGCCCGACATCGCGCAGAACACCGGCACCCTGCTCCGCCTCGGCGCCTGCCTCGGCGTTCGGGTTCACATCGTCCACCCGACCGGCTTCCCGTTCTCGGCCCGGACACTGAAGCGAGGCGCGCTCGACTATCTCGAGCATGCCGATTTCGCCGAGCATGACAGCTACGCTCATTTCGATGCGTGGCGCCGCGAGGCCGGCCGGCGGCTGGTGCTGCTGACCACCAAGGCCAGCATCTCGGCCTATGACGCGACCTATGCCGACGGCGACATACTGATGCTCGGTCGCGAGAGCGCCGGCGTGCCCGACAGCGTCGCCAGCGACGCGGACCTGCGCATCCGCATCCCCATGCGGCAAGATATGCGCTCGCTCAACGTGGCCGTGGCGGGCAGCCTCGTGCTAGGGGAAGCGCTACGCCAGACCGGCGCTTTTGCAGCACTGACATGACCTTACCCGCCGACATTGATTCAAAGCAGCAGCGCGCCGCCGCCTGGTTCCGCTCGTTCCGCGACCAGCTCTGCGCCGAACTCGAAGCCGTGGAAGCCGAGGTGACCGGCCCCCACTCCGACCAGCCGCCCGGCAAGTTCGCGATCGAACCCTGGTCGCGCGATGCCGGTGGCGGCGGCGAAATGGGCTTGCTGCATGGCCGCGTGTTCGAAAAGGCCGGCGTCCACATCTCGGTCGTCCACGGCCGATTCTCGGAAGAGTTCGCCCGCCAGATGCCGCATACCGAAGCCGGCGCCGAATTCTGGAGTGCCGGCGTATCGGTGATCATCCATCCCTGGAACCCCAATGTTCCTGCGGCGCATATGAACACGCGCATGATTGTCACCGGCAAATGGTGGTTCGGCGGCGGTGGCGACCTGACACCCGTGCTGGACCGGCGGCGCACCCAGACCGATCCGGATACGCTCGACTTTCACGCCGCCTACCGCGCCGCCTGCGAGGCGCATGGCGCCGACTACCCGCGCTACAAGAAGTGGTGCGACGACTATTTCTACCTGCCGCACCGGCAAGAGCCGCGCGGCATTGGCGGCATCTTCTACGACAACCACAATTCAGGCGACTGGGATGGCGACTTCGCCTTCACCCAGGATGTCGGCCGCGCCTTCCTCGACGTCTACCCCCGCCTCGCCCGCCGCAATTTCGAGACCCCCTGGACCGACGCCGACCGCGAAGAGCAACTGATCCGCCGCGGCCGCTATGTCGAGTTCAACCTGCTCTACGACCGCGGCACGACCTTCGGGCTGAAAACCGGCGGCAACGTACAGGCCATACTCTCCTCCATGCCACCCGCGGTGAAGTGGCCGTAGCGAGCGTCCCATGACCCTGACCGACATCGACATCAAAGGATATCGTTCGGTCAGGAAACTCCGCCTGCCGCTGCGGCAGCTCACGGTGCTGATCGGCGGCAATGGGGTGGGCAAGACCAACCTCTATCGCTCGATCGAGCTGCTGAGCGCTACGGCAAAGGGCACGCTGGCCGACGAGATTGCGACCGAAGGGGGCCTGGGCTCGATCCATTTCGCCGGACAGTTGAAGGCGCATGAGCGGCCAATCCTGTCGCTAGGCGTTACGTTGGAAGGGATTCTCGATGCCCCGGCGCCGATGATCTATACAGTCGATGTCGGCTTTCCGATGCAGGCCGATGGCCGGGTCATCTCGGCGGCTTTCCTCACCGAGGCGCAGATCAAGAGCGAACGGCTCGCCGTGCGGCAACGCGGCAAAGAAACCGAACTTATGGAACGTCGCGGCCCCGCCACCTGGGTTCGCGATCACACCGGCAAGAGGGTGGCCGAGAGCAACGAGTTGCTCGCCAGCGAGACCGCTCTTTCGAGCCTGCGAGGCGGATATCCCGAAATCGACGCCGTGCGCCATGTGATGACGAACTGGCGCTTCTATCATGGGTTCAGGACGGATGCGCAATCGCCGCTGCGCCGGCCATCTCCGGCGATAACTGCGCCGACGCTCAGCTCGGATGGCGGCAATCTCGCAGAAGTTTTTGCAACTCTGCGCCACATTCGCGAGGAAACTTTCGACCTCGACGCCGCCGTAGAAGCGGCTTTTCCGGGCGCATCGCTGCAGGTCCCCCGCCCCGACACTGCCGCAACCTTCGGCCTCGTCTTCCCCGAAACGCCCAAGCGCACGTTCTGGGCGCATGAGCTGTCCGACGGGACGCTGCAGTTCATGGCGCTGATGGGAGCGCTGCTGTCCTATCGGCTCCCGCCCTTCATCGCGCTCAACGAGCCCGAGACCAGCCTCCACCCGAGCCTCCTGCCGGCATTGGCCAAGACCATCGTCAAGGCGGCCGAGCGGGCGCAGATCTGGGTCGTCACCCACTCCCAGCCGCTGGCGGATGCGATTGCCGCCGAGAGTGGAGTCGTCGCCCGCGAGGTGATCCGCGACGAGGATGGCACGGCGATCCGCGGGCTCTCGCCGCTCGGCGTGTTCGACGACGAGTGAATGGCATTGCCCCGTCGCTGCCCCATTGTTCTGGTTGGTTGACCCCACCAGCAACGAAGGAGGAAGCGATGAAATCCGTTGAATGTCTCGTTCCGGGTTGCGCGTGGCATGCAGACGCCGAGGAGAGCGCCGAACTGGTTCGTCGTTCTGCCGAGCACCTGCGTTTGGCCCACGACGAGCAGGACATCCGGCCCAGGATGGTGGATGCCATCAAGGCTCACATCCACGAGAAATCAGAAACCGTGCACTAGGACCGGTCAACCCGGCCGCACAAGTGCGAGGAGCGCCTTGCGATCGAGGGCGAAGCCGCTCTCGATCCACTCGCGCTCCAGCCTTTCGAGCTCTGCTCCCAAGGCCCTGCCCGGCTTCAGCCCGGCCTCGATCAGCGCGTTGCCATCGACCGGGAAGGTCGGCACTTCGAGCCGCTGCAGCTGGTCGAGCACCGCCTGTCGACCGGCATCGGTCCAGTCCGCGAAGGTCGCGGCCACCTCGATCGCATCGGCAAGTGCCGCCGGATAGCGGTAGGCCGCTTCGTTGAGCGCGAAGTCGCCGATCAGCGCGGCTGCCGCCAGTGTCGTTTCCGCCGTCCGCACATCGTCGTTCGACAGGCGCCACATCTGCTGCAGGCGGTCGGCCCCGATCGTGCGCGCGAGGATCGCCAGACGCGCCGCCAGTTCGGGCCGGCGGGCGCGGCGCTCGTAGCTCAGCAGCAGATCCGTCGCATCGCTGCCGAAATCCAGCAGCCCCGCATCGACCATCGTCCGCATGGTCCGGGCGACCCTGGGAAGTGCCAGCATCCGCCGCATCTCGGCCCCGACGCGCTCCGGTGCGAGGCGGCCGAGCGTGCCGGCAGCCTCGGCACAGGCCGCGAGGCCGGCCTTGTCGAACTGCTCGCGTGCGTGGCTCGCCGAAAACCGGAAAAAGCGGTAGACGCGCAGACGGTCCTCGGCGATGCGCTGGCTCGGCTCGCCGATGAACCGCACCTGCCGTTCGAGACAATCCTGAAGCCCGTGCAACGGGTCGAACAGCGACCCGTCCATGCCGGCATAGAGCGCGTTGAGGGTGAAATCCCGCCGCGCCGCGTCGCGCCGCCAGTCGGTGCCGAACTTCACCACGGCATGCCGTCCATCGGTTTCGACGTCCTCGCGCAAGGTCGTCACTTCGGCGGTGAGAGTGCCGAGCCGCAACGTGACCGTGCCGTGCTCGATGCCGGTCGGATAGACCGAGAGCCCTGCCCGCTCGGCGCGCAGCGTCACTTCTTCGGGCCGGAGTTCGGTCGCGAGGTCGATATCGGCCGCCTCCCGCGGCAGGTCGAGCAAGGTGTCGCGCACGATGCCGCCGACTGCCCGCGTGCGCCCGGTTGCCCCGTCGAGCAGGGCCAGGATGCGCTGCGTCTCGGGTCGCATCAGCCATTCGGCACGCCTCAGCCGCCCGACAATGTCCTCTTGCTTGTTCAACCGCTCTCCGGGCGCAGCGCCGTTTCGTAGAAGCGCCGCGTAAGGTTCGCCGTTATCCCCCAGATGACAAGCCCGCCATGCAGGATTTGCCACGTACTGTGTTCGCGACCATTCCGGTTGATGCGGAAGGTCGAGTAGCTCCCGGCGGTCATCAGGTAGTCGAGCGGCACTTCGAATACCGAGTGCACCTCGCCCGGGTTGGGCACGAACGGGCCGGATGGCTCGACCACCGCCACCACGGGTGTGATCAGGTAGTTGGTGCCCGTGTAGTAAAGCGGCAGGTAGCCGAGGACGCGCGCATCGTCACGGACGAGGCCCACCTCCTCCCAGGCCTCGCGCAGGGCGGCGTCCGCGACGGTCGGGTCGTCCGGATCCACCTTTCCACCCGGGAATGCCACCTGCCCCGAATGGGCCCGCAGTTCCGGCGAGCGCTCGGTGTAGAGCACCGTGAGACCCTCCGGCCGCCGTACCAGGGCGATCAGCACGGCAGCCGGCACGGGCGGCCGCGCCGGCGGGACATCGGGCTGCCAGTCGGGAGCCATGCCGATCCCGAGCGCGAGCGGTTGTGGCTCCGCCAGCAGCCGCGACGCGATCCTGTCGATGATGGTCTGCTCGATGGTCAATGCGGCCCCGGAAGGTGATCGGAACAGCACGCCGACCTGTTGCGATGAGGTCTGGCAGCCGATCAAGGCACGGTCAAGCTGCCTGGAGCGGCAGGCGGACTCGCCGCCGACGGCCCGCTTGATCCATGAATATTCACGCGAATAAGTGCCGTCAGGGCGAGCGGAAAATATACTTCAAATAAAGACCGTTGCGTGCGGTCAACCGAAGAGCTTAGCTGTCCACACAGAGAGGGAGGCGGACTATGTCGAGGGCCACGGTAATTCTCTGCCTGCTGGTGTTTGCGACAATTTCGGCCAGCGCCGATGACCGGTTGCTTCTGATGAAGGTCGGGAAGCCGGCGACGGCCTCTGTCTCGGCTGGCAATTTCGATCAGATGGCCGTGAGCGCTGGGCTTACTGCCAAGACCCGGGACGATCCCAGCGACGTCTCGTGCGGCCTGTCATTCGCGCGCAGCGGCGACGTCGTGGAAAACACCACGCTGCCCAAGGAGATCACCAAGCAGTCCCAGCTCGACAAGATTGCGACCCTGCCGGTCGATGTGTTCGTGATGGACCAGCTTTCGGTCTGCGGCATCCACGTGGACGAGCCGGCTGTCGTCGGCTGCGAGCGGCCCGGCCCGATCCTGGTCGAGTCCGGGTCGCTGGCGCACCTGACCCTGATCCATGAAGCCGGGCATCGTGCCAACCTGCGCCACTCGACGCCGAGGGCGCAGTGCGAGGACGACGACACCCTGACGCTGGCGCCGCTGGCCAAGAAGAACAACATCATGTTCTGCACCCGGCACGCCATGCGCAAGCTCATGACCACCGGCGACTGCAACAAGATGGTCAACATGTCGGACTTCGATCCCGGCGATGCCGATCTGCAGGTCGATATGGGCGAGGCCAATCTCGAGCAGGCGCAACTGCCCTCCGTCTCGCCGACGCAGGAACTGCTGTTCGGACTGTTCGGGGAGGGCATCAATTTCGGCGCCATCGCCGCCCTGACCGAGGCGCAGCTGGAGGCGATCCGCGAGGAACTGCGCGGCGACGACCACCGGTTCTGGGAACAGGCCGCTTACGTGCTCGGCATCCGCGGCAATGCCGACGACTTGCAGGCCATAGTCGCCCTCGCCCACCGCGCCGCAAACATCCCCACGCCCGAAGGTTATCGGGCCCGCTCGGCCGTACCGGAGGCGATCGGCTTGTACCTGGCCTTCCATAAGGGGGATGCCTCTGTCGACTGGGCGAAGACCTTCCTGCTGGCCAACGTGCCAGCGGCCAATTCGCGGGCCTTCACCAACTCGGACGACGAAACGCTGCTGTTGGCCAATCGCTATGCGCAGGGCGCCGCGCTGTCGGGCGATATCGGCCTCGCGCAGAGCGCCATCGACCTGTTGGCCACCCAGCAGGTCGACCTCGAAACCCAGGCGAGGGTCGCGACCCGCGCGCTCGCGGCCCAGTCGAGTGACCCGGAGGCGGTGATGAACAATGCGGTGCCGGTGGCGCCGGACGCGCTTGAAACATTGCGCCAGCAGTCGAGCGATCCGGCCATCGACATCAATCCGGAATTCGTCGATGTGCTGCGCCGCGAGGGTCTCACGGACACCAGCACGATCGTAAACGCCTTCAGCGCAAAGGAATTCGGACCGGGAGTGGTCGACCTCGAGCTGCTCGACCAGCGCGTCGAGGAACTCCTGCTCGAAAAGACCACGCGGTAAGGCGCGATGGCCGGCGCACTGGAGCGCCGGCGACCGCACGGAACTAGGACTGCCGGCCTGCCCCGGATGCCTTGATCGGCCCCTTGAGGCGGAATGGCATGGTCTGGTCCGCGGAATAGACGAGCACGCGGGTCGGATCGACCGGACCGGGGAACTCCACCGCTCCAAGCTCGACGGGCACCCAGCCGAGCGGGCAGTAGTAGTCGCGATCGCCGACCAGCAGCACGAACTTGCCCTCGCCGCGCTCCAGCGCGATGCGGGTCACTTCGCGCGCGAGGAGCTTGCCGGCGCCGCGTTTGCGAAAATCAGGATGGGTGGCGAGTGGGCCGAGCATGTAGCCGTCTATGCCGCCAACGCTGATGGGCGTCATCCACACCGAGCCGCACGGCATGCCGTTCACTTCGGCAATGAGGCTGAGGCTCCCATCGATCGGGAAGCGCTCGCGCACGCGGAACGCCGTACGGGCAAAGCGGCCCGGACCGAAGGCGAGTGCCTGCAGGTCCTCGACGAACTGGTCATCGGCGGGCGTGGCGAAGCGGACGCTGGGCTGGCCGTGTGCGAGAGGCGCAGCCTCTGCGGCCGCGGAAACGGAAGGCGCGATCATCGATGGAAAGTCCAGGATAGAGGGACGAGGACATACGTGCCGGGCGGAACAATCGCCGGCGGAGCGACCGCTTACGGTCGTCGGGTCACGTACAAAGCCTTCATTATCCTGGGCGCCTCCTGACGCCTGAATTGCGCCTTAGCATCCTGCTGTCCGGCGCGCCACGACAAATTATGCACCGTGGTCGAGATTTCAAGACCAGTCCTCCCGATTTGGCCCCCCGCCAGATCGTCGCAAGGATTCGCTACGGGCATGTGATGGTGATTGTGAGGCACGTCACCCTGGACAGGGAAAACCTCGGCAAGCGGCTATGAGGCGCGCGCACCGATAGGTATGATGACTTCATTCAATCCAAGGTCTTTCGTGTACGCTCCCGAAATCGTCGTCATCGTCGCCCATCCCGATGATGAGGTGCTCTGGTTTGCCTCAGTCCTGCCGCGCGCGTCCGCAGTGATCCTGGCGTTCGGACCTTATGCTGCCGTGCCGGAAATCGCGGCGGACCGTCGCGCGGCTGTCGCTGAACTGCCCTACCCCACGACGTTGCTTGGCCTAGACGAAGCCGGGACGTACGACATGACCGACTGGCAGAACCCGACCCCATCCCGCTTCGGCGTTACGCTCGACCATGCGCCGCCGGATGTGCGGGCCGCGTACGAGGCCAACTTCGTCACGCTGCGCGAACGGCTGCGGCCCATGCTGAAGCCCGGACAGCTCGTGTTCAGCCACAATCCCTGGGGAGAGTACGGGCATCCGGACCACGTGCTGGTTTTTCGCGCGGTGGAGCAGTTGCGGCAGGAGATCGGCTTTGAGCATCGCGTGCCGGCCTATGTCTCGGCCCGTTCCGCGATTTTCGCGCAGCGATCTCTCCAGCAGCTCGGAGATAGATCGGACGCAGCCGCCATCGATGCGAGCTTTGCTGAAGCTATCGAAGCGACCTACCAGCGGCACCATTGCTGGACGTGGGACTCGAACTGGGTCTGGCCTGCCGCGGAATTCTTCTACAGCATTGGCGACCACAGGGACGGTTCGGAAGGCGCGTTGCCGGAACTGATGATGGTTGTTCGAGCAGAGTGATGGAACGGCGATGAGCGGCGCGAGTGTATCACGATCGGGATCCGGGATGCGGGTCTTGCGCCTGTCTCCGGCCATCCATCGCGACGGCGTGTGGCCCGTGGCCTACGACCCTGTCGGTGGCCTGCAGGTGCAGGTCTGGCGCATTACAGAGCAGATCGCTCGGCTTGGCGTCGAGCAGGTGGTGCTGACCACCCATATTCCGGGCAGCGCCCGCGTTACCCGGCCCTTCCGCGACACGACCGTCCGCGCTGTGGGTCTATCGCTGCCGGCCGCCTTGGGCCGGCACTTTCTGAACTTCGCCTGGTTTGTCGGCCTGCTGCCCGAGCTGCTGTTCCGGGCCCGCAGCTATGATGTCGCGCATGTCCACTTCAACCATTCGGTCTGGTGTCGGGCTGCGGCACTTGTCGCCAGCGCCCGCGGCCTGCCGACCGTGGTGTCGCTGAACACGTCGCTCTGGGGCGAGTCGAGCGGGCCGATAGCCTGGCTCGCGGCGCTGATCGAGCGGCTGGCACTTGCCTCGGCCAGCCGGGTGCTGGCCCTGACGACGACCGACGCCGAATGCAAGGCGCGCCAGCTGAAGCTCGAACAGCGCCGGTTCGGCGTGGTCCCGGACGCAATCGACACGACGGCCTTCGGCGCGTCCGGCACCTCGGCTGCGGCTATCGCGGAGTTCAGGGCGAGGCATCGCATTCCGGACGATGCCCGCATCGTCACCTATGTCGGCCGGATCAGTCCGGAGAAAGGCTGGATGGACCTGCCGCGCTGCCTGGAAGCCGCCGGGGACGAGCGCGTGTTCCTGCTCGTCTGCGGCGACGGACCCGACCGCCGCAAGCTCGAACTGGAGCTGGAACGACGCGGTCGGCCCGACGACTGGTGCATCACCGGTTTTGTCGCGCCTGAGGATATCCGCGCCGCCCTTCGGATCGCCGACGTGCTGGTGCTGCCGTCGCGGCGCGAGGCCTTTGGCGGCGTGCTGCTCGAAGCCATGGCCTCCGGGCTCCCGGCCGTCGCCTATGCGGTCGGCGGCATCACCGAAGTGGCCGGCGAGCCTCCAGCGGTGGAGCTGGTCCAGTCCGGCGATCCGCAAAACTTTGTGGCCGCGGTGCAGGATGTGCTGAACAACGATGCCCGCCGCGCGGAACTCGTAGCGCGCGGCAACATGCGCGTCCGCGACTTCGCCATCGGCCCCGTCGCGACCGCCACGCTCGCGACCTACCGCAGCGTGGCAGAGCCGCCGGCCGCGGCGCCCGGCATGGTGGAGCAGGACGCATCGTGATCAACTTCGTCTATACTGCCGGCATCGGCGCGCCGCTGCGCAACCTGCTGCCGACCCTGAGCGTGCCTGCGCGCAAGTGGACCTATGAAGCGATCGCGCGGCGCAAGAACCTGCCCAAGGGCACCTGGATCTTTACCGACCACGAACGTCGCTCTGCCTTCGAGACGGCTGTCGCCGCCGCCATTGCCCAGCAGTTGCGCGAAGCCGGCTGCCTGGTCCTCAATCACCCCGCGGAGGTGGAGAGCCGCTTCGTCCTGCTCGACCGGCTCTGGCAGCATGGCATCAACGCCTTCCGCGCCTATCGGGCCGACGAGGGGCCGCGGCCCGCACGCTTTCCCGTCTTCATCCGGCGCGAATACGATCACCGCGTCGACGCGAGATCGCTGATCCACGATCAGTCCGAGCTGGATGCCGAACTGGCTCGGCTCCGCGCCGAAGGCACCCCCCTGCTCGGTCGCCTGGTCATCGAGTACGCCAGCACGGAAGCGGCGCCTTCGATCTGGTTTCGCGGCTCTGCCTATCGTGTGGGCGATGCCATCATCGCCCACCACATGGCGCTCGACGACACCTGGCTGGTCAAGAACGGCTTCGACGCCGCACGCCTCGACGCGTTCGCCGGCCGCGACCAGTTCCTCGAGCAGGAGCGCGCCTTCGTTGTCGACAACCAGCACGCCGAGCTGTTCCGGCGGATATTCGACATCGCCGGCATCCAGTACGGACGCGCCGACTTCGGCTTCGAGAATGGCACCATCCAGGTCTACGAGATCAACACGAACCCTACCCATGGCGCGCCCGGGGCTGTGTTCGGCAACATCCACCCCGGTCGCGAGGCAACGCAGCGGCTCAGCGAACTTCGCCTGCGCGACGCGCTCAACGCCCTCGATACGGAGGCGGGCGGCAGCGTCGAACTGACAGGACCGCTGATGCGCTCGCAACGCCGGTTGTTCCCGCTGCTGCCCATCATGCTGCGCCGACCGTGATGCAGCTGCAGCATGAAGCCGATTTCGATTTCGGCTCGCCCGAATATCGCGCCTTCTTTGCCCGCGCCGGCCTGACCCCATTCCAGCATCCGGACTGGCTGGTGCCCTTCTATCGGCGGCTTCCCGGTCCTGACGGCAGCGAACCGCTGGTCCTTGTCGGGCGCGCGCCAGGGTCGCGGGAGCTGACTTGCGTCATCCCCCTGCTCCGGCAGCGGCGGCCCTCCGGCCCGCACGTCACCTTCGCCTTCCTCGGCGTGACCGACTATGCGTGCCCGGTCATCGATCCGGGCCCCCTGGTGGACGTTTCCCTCGCGAACGATCTCGAGCGGCTCGTTGGAGCGCATACGCTGGACATTCGGCCGATCCACCATGCGCACGCCGCGCTCTGGTCCCGTCTCCTGGGCAGGGATCCCGAGCTGATGGACTATGGTTCCCATGCGGTGGGGCTGGCGGGACCCATGCCCGACTGGCGACGCGGCCACTACGGGCCGAACCAGCTCCACGGGTTACCGCGTAAGGCTCGGCGCCTGGCGGAACTTGGGGATGTGCGCCTCGACCTGGTGTCGGGCGGCAAGGCCAGGGACTGCATGGCGCTGGCCCGCAGCTTCCGCGCCGGCCGCTTTCCGGGCGACCCGTTGCAGGTCGATGCCTCGGCCACCTTCTACGCCGATGTAGCCGCAACGGGAGGCGACCTCGCCCGGACCTTCAGGCTGAGCTGTGGCGACGAGGTCGTGGCCGTGATGTTCGGCCTCGTCCACGGCCGGCGGTTCCACTACGTCGTGCTCGCTTGCGACTATGCCAATTTCGCGAGGTTCTCGCCGGGCCTGCTGATCATGGACCTCGCCATCGAGGCATGGGCCGCGAGCGGTGGCGAAATCTTCGACTTCACCATCGGCGACGAGCCGTTCAAGGCAAACTTCGGCTGCCAGCGAACACCGATGTACCTGATCGGCGATCCTTGATAGCGCTGCGTCTCCAGAACCGAAGAGGATCGCTTTGACGGCCAGCCAGCGCACCCAGCTCTATGTCGGATGCGGTATCGCCGCCCTGCTCCTCACCGGCTTCGGCCTGCTGGCCGACGAAGTGCTGGAAGGCGACACGCTCGGCTTCGACACCGCGATCCTCATGCTGTTCCGCGATCCAGCCGCGCCCTCGGTGCCGCTCGGACCTTCATGGTTCGCCGAGGCGACCCGCGACATCACCGCGCTCGGAAGCTTCTCGGTCCTCGGCCTGCTGGTAGCCGCGGTTACCTTGCACCTGTTGCTGACGGGCGCATGGCGTACCGGCGTCCTGGTGCTGGTCTCAGTCATCGGCGGCACCATCGTGAGCACGGCGCTCAAGGCGATCTTCGATCGGCCGCGTCCCGACCTCACCGGCGCCGTCGATGTGTTCACGGCGAGCTTTCCGAGCGGCCACGCCACGATCTCGGCCGTGACCTACCTCACCATCGGCGTGCTGCTGGCAGAGCGCGAGGCCCGCTGGCCACCACGCGTGCTTTACCTCGGCGGCGCGGTGCTACTGACCCTCGCGATCGGCTGCAGTCGCGTCTACCTCGGTGTCCACTATCCGACGGACGTGATAGCCGGCTGGTCGCTCGGCACGGCATGGGCGCTTATCTGCCTGATCGCCGCCGAAATCCTGCGCTCACGCGGACAGGCGGGGCCCAGGCACAGCGGAGAATAGACGCGCTGGCATCACCACAGGCCCGAAAAGCCCCGCGCCCCGGAGACGGCTTCCGACACGCGTCGCGCCGTGCCCGGGTCCATGCCGGGCGGCAGCGCACCGACGTCGAACCAGCCGATTTCTGCGATCTCGGCATTGGCCCTGAATGGCTTCACCTGGATGAACTTCGTACCGACAAAGGCCGCGACATGGTCGCGATCGGTCGCTTCGTGCTTTTGCAGATAAAGTCCCAGCAGCGTCATCGATCCCTCGATGCGATAGCCGGTTTCCTCCTCCGCCTCGCGCCGGGCGGCATCCTCGGCTGTTTCGCCGGGCTCGACGCCGCCACCGGGAAAGTGCCAGCCGGGCATGTAGGTGTGCCGCAGCAGCAGTACCTTGTCGCCATCCAGCACAATGGCACGGGCGCCGAGCACCATGCGCCGGCGAACGCCGACAACGAACAGGTGGGTCGCTGTGCGCACCCTTTGCCACACACTCATCGGCATGACGCTTTGCCTCGCTTAACGCCGTACCTACCTACCGTGCGATTTTGACCTTTTCCATCTCGCCCGCCGCATGGCATTACCGCCCGCAATGATCACCCTTGCCCACCTCTCCGATGTTCATCTCGCTCCCATGCCCCCCGTGCGGGCGCGGGACCTGATGAACAAGCGGATCACCGGCTACCTGAACTGGAAGATCAAGCGCGAGCGTGCGCTTGCCGGCGACGGGCTGGTCAAGCTCGTCCACCACCTGCGCGAGCAGAATCCGGATATCACCGCAGTCACCGGCGACCTCGTCAATATCGGCCTCGATGCCGAGCTGAACACCGCCCACAACTGGCTCGAAACGCTGGGCCCACCAGAACAGGTCTGCGTCTCGCCCGGCAATCACGATGCCTACGTGAAGGGCCAGCTCGACAAGGCGATGGAGCGCTGGGACGGCTATGTGCTCGGCGAGACGGTCGACGATGCCGCCTTCCCGTTCGTCCGCCGCGTCGGTGATGTCGCCGTGGTCTCATGCTCGAGCGCCGTGCCCACCCCGCCCTGGGTGGCGATCGGCAAGTTCGACGAAGCGCAGGCGCAGCGGCTGGCGCGCTGCCTGAAGCTGCTCGGCGATGGTGGCTATTTCCGCGTCGTGCTGATCCACCACCCGCCCAACCAGGAGGCGGCGCATCCGCGTCTCGGGCTCTATGGCGCCAAGCGCTTCCGGCAGGTGATCGCCGAGCACGGAGCCGAACTGATCCTGCACGGGCATACGCACCAGAGCTCGATCTTCGCCGTTCCCGGTCCGAATGGCGACGTTCCGGTTGTGGGGGTCGCCGCCGCCGGGGCGGCTCAGGGCGAGGCCAACGGACATGGCGATCCGGCCCGCTACAACCTGTTCTCAATCCAGCGCCTGGGCACGTCCTGGCAGGTGACGCTGCGCGAGTTTGGTTTCCAGCGCCTCTCGACCGATATAGTGCTGCGCCTGAGTCTCAGGATCTATTGAGCGTGAGCGAAGCCTTCACTATCGAGCAGCCGGTCTTCGACCCGGCGACCGGCATTGCCAGCTTCGGCTACGGGGTGGGCGAGCTGCGTTTCACCGAAATCCTGAGCTTTCCGGCCGGTGGCAACGCCGCGGCGGCCGGAACGCCGGCCTTCGAGAAGATGCTGCGGCTGACCGCGGTCGTCCTTGGCGTCAGTTATTTCAAGCTCCGTGCTCCGCTCAGCATCGGGGTGGCCTTCCCGCTGACCGCACTCGAGCGAGGCCTCGCGCTCGACATCTACGAGAACGGCCTCGGCGAGTTCTACGCCCGCAACGACCTCAAGCGCTTCGGCCTGATCAGGATCGACGCCGACGAGGATACCGGACCCTCGCCCGCCGCACCCGTTCTGGCCGACCGCGCCCTGCTGCCCATCGGCGGCGGCAAGGATTCGCTGGTGAGCGTGCAACTGCTCGAGGCGGCCGGCATCGACTTCACCCCCTTCGCCGTGAACGCCAAGGGACCGATCCTCGGTTCGGTCGACAAGATCGGCCGCGCCCCGCTCTATATCGGCCGCAAGCTCGATGGCGAGATGATCCGGCTCGGCAAGGAGCCCGGCTACTACAATGGCCACGTGCCCTCGACGGCGATCAACTCCATGATCGCGGCGCTGACCGCGCTGCTGTTTTCCTACAACCGGATCGTCCTCTCCAACGAGCGTTCGGCCTCGGAGGGCAATGTCGAGTTCGACGGGCGCGAGGCCAACCACCAGCATTCCAAGTCGATCGGCTTCGAGAAGCTCATCGCCGATGTGCTGGACCGTGCGACCGGCGGAGCGCTCGGCTATTTCTCGCTGCTGCGGCCCTACTCGGAAGCCAAGATCGCGCGGCTGTTCTCCAGGGTGAGCCGCTACGACCACGTGTTCTCGTCCTGCAACGAGAACTTCAAGCTGGCCGGGCACAGCGGCCCGCTCTGGTGCGGCAAGTGCCCCAAGTGCCACTTCGTGTTCCTGATCTTCGCGCCGGTGATGGAGAAGGAGCGGCTGATAGGGATTTTCGGCCAGAACCTCTTGGCCCAGCCCTCGCACGAGCATTCGTTCCGCGAGCTCACCGGGCTCGCCGGCCAGAAGCCATGGGAATGCGTTGGGGAAATCGAGGAGGCTGCGGCCTGCCTCTACACCCTCACCGAGCGGCCGGAATGGGCAAATGAGCCAATCGTTTCAATGCTGAAGCCGGATCTGCTGAATCAGTACGGCAAGCCTCGGCTGGAACATGCTCTTGCCGAGTTGCTGGCCGATAGCCCAGAACACCTCATCCCCGTGGATGTCTTCGAGCGAGTCGCCCCGCATGCGCTTTGACGAACCCGTCCTGCTCTACGGCGCCGGCCGCGAGGCCCGCTCGACGCGCGCCTTCATTGCCGCAAAATCCCCGGAAACCAAGGTATTCGTGACGGTCGACAGCGGCGATGCCGACGTGCCGGACACGATCTTCATCGCGCCCGCCGACCTGACCCAGGCGGTCGAAGCGCGGATGTTCTCGACCATCGTCAAAAGCCCGGGAGTGTCGCGCTACCGGCCGATTTTCGCGGTCGCCCGCGAAGCCGGCATTGCGGTGACATCGAACCTCAACCTCTGGGCCGAGGCCTATCGGGCCGGGCGCAAGGTCATCGCGATCACTGGCACCAAGGGGAAGTCAACGACGGCGACTCTCGTCCACCTGATGCTAACCGAGTCCGGTCTCGATGCCGGACTTGCCGGCAATGTCGGGCTGGCGCCGCTCGAGATCGCCGACAAGCACCAGATCGTGGTCTTCGAGCTCTCGAGCTACCAGACCGCCGATATCGCCTTCGCGCCGGATATCGCGGCCATCACGAACCTTTCGCCCGAGCACACCGACTGGCACCGCACCGTCGAGCGCTATTATGCCGATAAGCTGAACCTGATCGACCGCGATACGCCCTTCCCGGTGGCGCTGGGGGTTGGCGCCAAGGAGCACCCACTGGTGCTGGAAGCCGTGCGCGAAAAGAGCCGGATCATCCCCGAGCTCGCGCCGTTCCTGCACGACCGGATTGCCACGGCTGTGTCGCGGTCGCGCCTCAAGGGCGAGCACAACCTGAACAACGCGATCCTCGCCGCGCAGGTGGCGATGAAGGCCGGCGCCGACATCGAGGGCGTGATCCGTGGCATTGCCAAGTTCACGCCCCTTCCGCACCGGCTCGAGGCGCACGAGATTGGCGGGCTGACCTTCGTCAACGACTCGATTTCGACCACGCCCGAAGCCACCAAGGCCGCGCTCGCCGCCTATCGCGACAGCCGCATCGCGCTGATCGCGGGCGGGCATGAGCGGCACCAGGATTATTCGGAGCTCGCCCAGCTGCTCGGCCCGCGCGGCGTGAACCTGCTGGTCTGCCTGCCGGTAACCGGCGACCGGCTGGCGACGCTCACCTATGCCGCCGCGCCCGAAATCGAAGTCGTCGAGGCCGGAACGCTCGAGGATGCCTTCAAGGTGCTCTCGTCAAGGAAGGCGAAGTTCGACACCGTGATCCTTTCGCCCGGCGCGCCGAGCTACGGACAGCTCGAGATGCCGGGCAAGGCGTTCAAGAATTTCGAGGAGCGCGGCGCGGCCTTCGTGAAGCTCGCCAACCGCTTCTTCGGGGACCAGAAATCGTGATGGCCTATCTCTATCTCGGCGTCGCCATCATCGCCGAGGTCATCGCGACGACCGCATTGCGGGCTTCGGAAGGCTTCACCCAGCTGATGCCGTCGGCCATCTCGGTCGTCGGCTACGTGGTCGCCTTCTACTTCCTGTCGCTGACGTTGAAGACCATGCCGGTTGGCATCGCCTATGCGATCTGGTCGGGCGTGGGCATTGTGCTGATCTCGCTTGCCGGCTGGCTGATCTACAAGCAGCTGCTCGACCTGCCGGCGATCATCGGCATGGGCCTGATCATGGCCGGCGTGATCGTCATCAACCTGTTCTCGAAATCGACCGTCCACTGACGGTCAGAACGGCCCGTTGAGCGCCGCCGGGTCGATGCCCGCCTGTGCCAGCACCTGCGCCACGCTGGCGCGCAGGTCGTCGTCCAGCAACCGCTGGCGGAGGACCGGGACAATGCCGAAACGCCGGAAGCGGGCGACTTCCAGCATCTGCGCAATGCTCTTGTTGAGCACGCCCTCGTCCGCCAGCCGGTAGGCTGCGACGGTTGAGATGACCGATCCCAACTCGGAGTCGCCGACCGCAAGCAGTTCCGCCTCGGCGAGCGCCCGGGCATTGTCGCCAGTGCGGAGTGCGTTGATGGCCGTCGCCCGGTGGTACCAGAATGGCGGCGTGATCGAGCGCGCGATGGCATCGTTGGCGAATTGCGATCCGCGGTCGGATTTCCCCATCTGCGAAAGCAGCACGCCGTAGCTGGCGACCGAGTCGAGATCGGCGGGATTGAGCTGGAGAGCCGAGGAGAAGGCCGCCTCGGCTTCACCGGGACGGCCGACCACGGCGAGGAACACACCATACTCGCGCCAGATCGAACTCGAGGTCGGGAACAGCCCGAGCGCTTCGCGCAGCAGGCGCTCCGCCTGTGCCACGGGCTCGGGATCCCTGGAGAGCGGGGAACGCCGGTAGATCTGCTCGACCAGCAGCCCGCCCTGCATCGACAGGCCCAGCGCCGACTTCGGCTCCTTGGCGAGCAGGTTGTTGACGCAGAGACGCGCGCGCTCGGTGAGGGCCGGATCGGGGGTGGTCCGATGCATCCAGTAAAGGAGGCTGCACAGGTACTCGGTCTCGTTGCCGGAAATGTCGGGCGTGTTGGCGAGCCACTGCAGGGCCTCGGCGTGGAGTGGGCCGGCATAGGACCCCAACTGGTCGGCAAAGCCGCGCGACAGATCGTCGAGATGGTCGACGAGGCCATCCGCCGGCAGATCCTGCGACATGGTCCAGACCGAGGTATCCGACGCCGTGCGCCTGAGATTGGCGGCAACGTGGACAATCCCGGCCTCGGCCCGAGCGATGCCGGAAAGCTCGTAGGGCGCTCCGTCCGTTGGCTCGATGCCTGGCTCGAGCCGGGGCAGATATACCGCATCAAGCAGCGAGAAGAGGTTGAGGTCGGTGACCAGCTCGACGGCGAGACCGGCGACAGTGGCCCCGTTCGCGTCGCCCACCGAAGTGAACTCGGCCACGGCCACCCGCGGAGGCTGAGGAACGGCGAGGCGCACCGGGCGCGGCGCCATGACCTGGGTCATCACCAAAGCAACACCCAAAGCAACACCGACCAGCAGAACCAGCAGCACAATGTCGTCGATCTGCGAGAACAGGGATCGACGTGGCCGGAGCGCAATCGAGGCCGCTTGAACTTCGGAGGAACGAGGAATTTCCCGTGATTCTAGCGATTCATTTACGCTACTCATCCCCGGAGCGACGAACTCGGGCACGTAACGTCCCACCGGGAGGTAAAACCGGACGGCCTCTTCGGCTCCCTCACCGGCGTAATATTCGTCCAGCGCGGAGCGCAGTCGACGGGCCTGCACGCGTACGATCGGATCGGTCTGCGGATCAAAGCTCTGCGGGCGCCCGAAGACATCGACAGCGATCGCATAGGCCTTGATGCCGGCGTCGTTCCCATCGAGCCGGGCCTCGACTATGTACTTGAGAAACCGCGCCAATTGCGGCGAACGCGCCAAGCCCGGCCACGCCTGGACCCGCTCCAGCGCAGCCTCGACCATGGCCCGAGACGGATTGGCATCCGGCACGCGTACAACCCCCGACGTAACGCAATGTAACGTCCCTGATTTACATGTAAATCGCAAGGCAGATTACGGCCTTGTTACATGCCTTTGCCTACCGCGAGCGTCATCGAACCATCATATGCACGGCGTCGCCAAGCACAGCGCACCCGACCCGGGCGGTCACGTCGGGTCTCAGGTAGCGCTCAAAGGGCCAGCGGCAGGTTACCGACTATCAGTTGAGTTATCGGCCCAGTGCCGCGTGGACGCGCGGCAGAAGGAACCATTATGGACGCTCATGGTGCCGGCCAGCCCTTCATGGCGCTGGTCGACGACGACTCCCATTCGGCCCGGCTCATGATCCGGATGCTCCTTGCACACGGCGCACCCTCGGTGAGCTGGCTGAACGGCGAAGCAATGGCGACCGCCGAGCTCGGCAAACTCCTCGACGATGACAATGCCGCCCTGCCCGGGCTTGTCATCGTCGATCTCAAGGCCTCCTCGACCGCGACGCGTGACTTCATCCAGAAGCTGCGCGGCATGCGGGACGGACGCTCGCTGCTGATCGGCGCCATCGCGCCGAACCTCGAGCGCGAGACCCGTGAGACCTACCTGTCGGCCGGCGCCGACGCCGTCTTTGAGCGGCAGGCCGACATCGACTCATTCCGCCGCGAGGCGGCCGCCATCGTCGGTTTCTGGGTGCGAAATCAGCACCTGGATGCGGTTGGCACGTAACTACTGCGTCCACAGGTTACGTGCCGGACGGGGAGCGCATTGCACCTCGGCAGACCATCGCCGAACTGCATTCCCAAGTGTGCTCTCCGTCTCCCCTTTCGGGAGCTGATGCTCCCAACGCCTACCGCCCGATCGCTGTAATCCCTGCAGCGTAACGGGCGGATCCGGGTCGGCGACCCCAAGCGCCGGCCCGACAAGGGCGGTCAGCTGCGTTCCCTCACGCGGCGGCCGCCTCCTACCGGAGAGACGGGGCGCGAGACTCCTGACGCGCAGCCCCGCCTTTCCGGGTTCGGTGTGTCCCGGCCTTGTCCCTCCCGGCCGGGCAGCAGCAGCAAGGCGCGGCCATGGCTTCTCCCTCCATGACCGCGCCGGCTGCCACCAGAGCTCGTTATTTGGTCGCGCTTTCGAACCGGAAAAGTCTGCAACTTTTCCTGAAAGCGCTTCGGCTTGACCGCCATGGCGGATCACAGCAGTGTCTGGCCTCGCTTCCGGGAGGCCACCCCATGATCAGATTTGCCCTGTTTGCCGCCGCGCTTGTCGGCCTCCTCGCCATGCCGGTTGTCGCGCAGGAAGAGGCGGTGGACGATTTCGTGCTGCCCGCCTTCAACGGCATCGCCGTTTCGCAGGCGCCCGAGGCCGGGCTCGGCGTCTGCTTCAGCCCGCTGGCCGACGACGCGATGAGCTGCGCGGTAGCCCAGTGCATGGAACAGAGCGGGCTGACCGAGGCAGATTGCGCGCCGAACCTCTGGTGCTACCCGCATGGCTGGGTCGCCGACATCTTCATGCAGCATGCCGAAGGCCCGCACTGGCACAAGTTCGTCTGCGACCAACAGGATCGCGCCAGCCTCGAGGCGATCGCGCAGCTCGAATGCGCCAAGGATTACCTCATCGGCTGCGAGATCGTCCGCATCTGGGACAATGACGGCCAGCAGATTTTCGGTGAGGGCGCCGACCCACAGCCGCCGTCGCCGGAAGAGCTGGAGCAGTCGAGTTCGCCGACGCCGGTGCCGCAATAGGATCAAGGCGCGACGGAGCTTATCAGCCGATTTCGCCATCTACGCGTAATGTCACCCCTGCGAAGGCAGGGATCCACGTATCAGCTGGCGCCGGCGGATAGATGGATCCCTGCCTTCGCAGGGATGACAGCCGGTGATTTGAGGATGCCTAGGGGATAAACGACTAGTCCTTCGCCGGCGTCTTGTGCTCGGGCAGGCCCTTGTGTTCGGTCTCGGCAAACTCCTCGAGCTGCCTCTCGTTCATCGACTTGTACATCGACTTCGAGGCGCCCTTGAGGTCCTTGACGCGGGTTTCGCCGCGCTTGGCCGAGAGCGCGGCGCCGGCGGCCTTCTGTTGGGCTTTCGATGTGGCAGGCATGGTGTCCTCCTCGGTTGAGTGAGGATCAACGGCTGCCGTCTGGCTCCGTTCCGCCACCGATCTTGGCATTGCCGGCGCTGACCACCCGGTGCGAGAAGGCGCGCATGGCGGCGAGCACCAGCACCGAAAACACCGCCACGGCGATCGCAATCACGTAGTAGCCGAGCGCTGCGCAGACCCCGACGGCGCCGGCGAGCCACATGCCCGCTCCGGTGGTGAGGCCCTGAACGTTGCCGCGCTGCTGGAAGATGGCCCCTGCCCCCAGGAAGGCGATGCCGGCGGTGACCGCTTCGATGGCACGGATCGGGTCGGCGTTCTGGCTGCCGCCCTCAAGCGCCTCGCTGTAGATTTCGAAGGCGAGGGTCGTGAACAGCGCCGCCGCCAGCGCGATGAGGATGTGGGTGCGAAGCCCCGCCGTGCCGGACTGCGCGCCGCGCTCGAAGCCGATCAGCGCGCCGAGTGCACTGGCGATCAGCAGGCGGATGAAGATGATGTGCTGCGGCTGGTGGGTTTCTTCAAACCCGATGCTGGCGACGAAATCCATGGTGACGCTCCGCTGACGCTGTGGCGCTTCAACGGCGGCAGGTCGACCCGGTTCCGTCAGCTCACGTAGGTCTCGTCGCCCTCGCGGACGAGCCGACGCGGGCCACTGCCTTCATCTGCGAGGTGATCGCCGAGGTTGATGAGCGGACAGCTGGTGGTCGACAGGCACCCGCAGCCTATGCAGCCATTGAGCTCGTCGCGCATGCGCGTCATGAGGACGATCCGGCGGTTGAGCTTGTCGTGCCAGATCTCGCTCATCTTGCGCCAGTCGGCCGCCGACGGCGTGTGCCCGACCGGCACATGCGCCAGGGCCTCCGAAATCTCGGCGAGCGGAATGCCCAGCTCAGTGCCCATGCGCACGATGGCGAGGCGGCGCAGCACGTCGCGATCGTAGCGCCGCTGGTTGCCGGCGGTGCGGTGGCTGCGGATCAGCCCCTTGCGTTCGTAGAAGTGGAGCGCGGACACAGCGAGCCCCGAACGCTCGGCCACTTGCCCCACTGTCAGTTCGCGTGACATTTCTCGCTGTACCCTCTTTACCTCAACTACAGTTGAGGTTGTAGACGCTATCACCAATCGCAAGGGGCAGCATCCCATGCGGGCAAGAAAGGCAGCTTTCGATGACTGAACCCAGAGACGATGGCTGGCGCGCCGTGTTCGCCGAAGGCCGGGCACTCGCCGCCATCACCTTCGCCAGCGGGGTGGGCCTCCAGGCCATGGAGACCTTCATCGTCTCGACGCTGCTGCCGTCCGTCGTCGGCGATATCGGCGGGCTCGAGCTGTTCGCCTGGAACACCACGGCCTTCATCGTCGCCTCGATCATCGCGGCGATCTTTGCCGCCGTGCGCCCGTTCGGGCTCGGGCCGCGCGGCACCTACGTGCTCGCGGCCTTCGGATTTGGCATCGGCTCACTGATCTGCGGGCTCGCGCCCTCGATGGAAGTTATGCTGGTTGGCCGCGCCGTGCAGGGTTTTGGTGCCGGGCTGCTGACGGCAATGAGCTACGCCATGATTCGCCTCGTCTTCCCGGAGGCGCTGTGGGGCCGCGCTTTCGCGCTGATCTCGAGCGTCTGGGGCGTGTCGACGCTGATCGGGCCGGCCGTCGGCGGTGTGTTCGGGCTCTATGGCGCCTGGCGCGAGGCCTTCTGGCTGATCGTGCCGCTGGCGGCGCTGCTCGGCCTGCTGGCTTTCCGGGTGATCCCGGCGCGCAGCGACGAGCGCGGCATGACGAAATTCCCCATTCCCCAGATTCTGCTGCTGACCGGCGCCGTTCTCGCCGTGTCGGTGGCCTCCATCCTGACCGAGGGCGCGATGCTGCCTGCGCTCCTGGTCGGACTCGCGGTGCTGGCGATCATTGCGCTGGGCGTGATCGACCGGCACCGCGAAACTCATCTGTTCCCGACGGGGACCTTCTCCTGGCGCTCGCCGCTAGCGGCGCTGTTCGCCGCGATGCTGCTGCTCAACCTCGCGATCATCTGCGACATGTTCGTGCCGCTGTTCATCCAGAACCTGCACGGCCAGAGCCCGCTGGTTGCCGGCTACATGGTGGCGCTGGTCGCGGTCGGCTGGAGTTCGGGCTCCGTCGTGACCTCGAGCTGGACCGGCCTTCGCGCTCATGCGGTGATCGTGCTCGGTCCGGTGCTGCAGCTCATCGCGATCCTTGGCCTCGCGCTCTTCCTTGGCCGCGACAACACCGTAGGCGACTGGCTGCCGCTGCTGCCGGTGGGCGTGTCGCTGGTGCTGCTCGGGCTCGGCATCGGCATTTCGTGGCCGCATGTCTCGGCCCGGCTGCTGTCGCAGGCACCCGAGGGGGAGGGCGATCTGACCTCGGCCTCGATCTCGATGGTGCAGCTCTTCGCCGCCGGGCTGGGTGCGGCGGTGGCGGGCGTGATCGTCAACGCGGCGGGGCTCGCTGCGACCGAGGGTACGGCGGCGACGGTCGCCGCCTCGAACTGGCTCTACGGCCTGTTCGTCCTGGTACCGCTGGTGACGATCCCAATCGCCTGGCGCATCGTGCGTGGCGAACGGCTGCTGCTGAAACCGGCTGCGGCGGAGTAGTCAGACCGTCTTCAGCCAGCCGCCATCGACGAAATAGGTCGAGCCGGTGGAGTAGCTCGCCTTGTCCGAGCAGATGAAGACGAAGAAGTTCGCGAGCTCCTCGGGGGTCGCGAACCGCTTCATGCCGCCGGCTTCGTCGGCGACGCCCTGGAGGTGCGCCTGGTAGCCGTCCTCGCCCGCCAGTTGCTTGGCGGTCTTGACCCAATCGGGCGTGAGGACGAGGCCGGGGTTGATGGTGTTGACGCGGATGTTGTCGCCGACCACCTCGTTGGCCAGCGTCTTCGAAAACATCATCAGCGCGGCCTTGGTGGTGTTGTAGATCGGCTCGTACCAGAGCGGCTGCACGGCGCAGATCGAGGCGTTGTGGACGATGGCGCCCCACTTGTGCCCCTTCATCTGCGGCACCAGCCCGCGACCGAGCCGGACGGCGGCCATCACGTGCAGGTCCCAGTAATACTGCCACTTTGCATCGTCGGCTTCGGCGATGGTCTCGTTCGAGCCGGTGCCCGCGTTGTTGATGAGGATATGCGCGCCACCAAGCTGGGCTGCGGCGGCGACGACCTTGGCGCAGCCTTCGGCTGTCGCGACATCGGCCGCGACGCCGTGCGCGCTGACGCCGAATTCGAGAGCGATTGCAGCGGCTTCGGTATCCACGCGCTCCTTGCCTCGCGCTGTAATGAGGACGTTGGCGCCCTCGGCTGCGAAGCCTTTGGCGACAGCAAGCCCGATGCCGACGCTGCCGCCGGTGATGACGGCGATTTTGCCCTTGAGGCCGAGGTCCATTTTCAGCTTTCCATCAAAATCTGCAGCTTCACGTCGGTCGGCCGCGCCTCCACCGCGCGGTCGAAGGCGCGGATCGAATCCTCGAACTTGAAGGTTTCCGAGATCAGCGGCTTGAGGTCGACCCGGCCGGAGGCCATGAGGGCGATGGCGCGGTCGTATTGGTGGGCATAGCGGAACACCGAGGTGATCGTCGCTTCCTTGACCGAGAGCGAGGCGATGTCGAAATCGACCGGCTCGACCGGCAGGCCGACGACGACGATCGTGCCGCCGGGGCGGAGGCAATCGACGATGCCTTGCCAGGCGCGCGGGCTGCCGGAGCATTCGAAGATGACGTCGGCGCCCCAGTTGTCGGTGAGGCGATTGATCTCATCGAGCAGCTTCTTCTCGCGGATGTTGACCGGGATGATGCCCTGGTATTTCGCCGCGATATCGAGCTTGGGCTGGGCGAGATCGGTGATGATGACGCGCGAGCAGCCACCGGCCAGCGCCGCGAGCGCCACCATGGTGCCGATCGGGCCGGCGCCCATGACGATGGCCGTGTCGCCGGGGGTGATTTTCGCCTTAGTCGCCGCCTGCATGCCGACAGCGAAGGGCTCGACCATAGCGCCCTCGGCAAACGAGACATTGTCGGGCAGCTTGAACGTGTAGTTGGCCGGGTGGACGACGAACGGGGTCAGGACGCCGTGGATCGGCGGGGTGGCCCAGAAGGTGACGGCCGGATCGACATTGTACATGCCGAGGCGGGCCGCCTTGCTGTTCGGATCGGGGACGCCCGGCTCCATGCAGACGCGATCGCCAACCTTGAGGCTGGTGACCCCTGCCCCGAGCGCCACCACCGTGCCGGCGGCCTCGTGGCCGAGGACCATCGGGGCGTTGACGACGAAGGGGCCGATGCGGCCGTGGGTGTAATAGTGCACGTCCGAGCCGCAGACGCCGACCGTGTGCAGCTTGATCTTGACCTCGCCCGGGCCGGGATCGGTGGGCAGGTCGATGTCGCGGATGGCGAGCTGGTGCTGTTTCTCGAGGACGAGGGCGCGCTGCAGGGTCATGGTCGGGTCTTTCGGTGTGAAGGCGGCAGTTCTAGCAAGCCCCCTGCTAAGCCGCCAACACCTCCGGTGGCTTCATCGCGCCGGTCATGATGGCCACCGCGTCGGACATGGAAAAGTCCTTGGGGTTGATGACGGCGATGCGCTTGCCGAGCCGGTGGATGTGGATGCGGTCGGCGACTTCGAACACATGGGGCATGTTGTGCGAGATGAGGACGATCGGCAGCCCGCGGCGCTTCACGTCCAGCATCAGCTCGAGGACGCGCCGGCTCTCCTTGACCCCGAGCGCGGCGGTGGGCTCGTCCATGATGACGACGCGACTGCCGAAGGCGGCGGCGCGGGCCACGGCGACGCCCTGGCGTTGGCCGCCTGAGAGCGTCTCGACCGGCTGGTTGATGTTCTGGATCGTCATGAGGCCGAGTTCGCTGAGCTTCTCACGCGCGATCTTCTGCATCTTGCCGCGATCGAGCCGGCGGAAAATGGAGCCGACAATGCCGGGTTTCCTGAGCTCACGCCCGAGGAACATGTTGTCGGCGATCGACAGTGCGGGCGAGAGCGCAAGGTCCTGGTACACGGTCTCGATGCCAGCGAGGCGGGCTTCGAGCGGCGAGCGGAAATGCACCGGCGCGCCTTCGAGCAATATCTCGCCGCCATCGGGGATCACGGCGCCGCAAAGCGCCTTGATCAGGGTCGACTTGCCGGCGCCGTTGTCGCCGATGACGCCCAGGATTTCGTTGGGCATCAGGTCGAAATCGGCATGATCGAGCGCCACGACCCGGCCATAGCGCTTGGTGAGGCCCCGCGCCTCGAGGATGGGTTGGGTCACGACGAGGCCCTCCGGATCCACTGGTCGATGGCGACGGCGACGATGATCAGCGCGCCGACGGTGAGCTGGCGCCACAGCGGATCGACGCCGGTGAGCGACAGTCCGCTATCGAAGACGCCCACGATGAGTGCGCCGAACAGCGTGCCCACGATCGAACCGCGTCCGCCGAACAGCGAGGTGCCGCCGATCACCACGGCGGTGATGGCATCGAGGTTGGCGGTCTGGTTGCCGAGCGGTGAGACGGCGCCGACGCGCCCGATCAGCACCCAGGCGGCGATGCCGCAAAGCAATCCCGCCAGCGCATAGACGCCGACCAGCGTGCTGTTGACCTGGATGCCGCTCAGGCGCGCTGCGTTCGGATCATCGCCGATGGCATAGACATGGCGGCCGAAAGCGGTGCGGCTCAGGAGGTACCAGATGAAGGCCGCGACGACGATCATCAGCAACGAACCAGTCATGAGGAACGGTCCGCCCGCGGCGGTGCCGCTGGGGCCGTTGCCGAGCGAAACGCGGCCGCCCATTTCGAGCAGGAACTCGGCGTTCGCTTCGAGGTCGACCTTGCGGATGGTGGCGGACTCCGAAACCAAGGTCACGAGCGCCGCGAAAATGCTCCAGCTGCCCAGCGTCACGATGAAGGGCGGCATCTTGAGCTGAGTGATGATGAGGCCGTTGAACAGGCCACAGACGAGCCCGGTGGTGATGCCGATGAGCAGCGAGATCGGCGCCGGAATGCCGAAATCGATGGACAGCTTGCCCATGACGATCGAGCTCAGCACCATGATGGCGCCGACCGACAGATCGATGCCCGCGGTGATGATGACCAGCGTCTGCGCGGTGCCGAGCAGCGCGATCAGCGTCACCTGCGTGAGGATCAGCGACAGGTTCAACGGCGCAAAGAACTTCCCGCCGGTAACAAGCCCGAAGACCACTACCGACAGGATCAGGATGATCGCCGGAATGCTGGTCGGATACTGGTGGAAGAAATGCTGGACGCGCCGCAACGGGCTCATCCGCTCTTCCTCAAAACTGGCAACAGCTGCTGTCGCGCCCTGCAGGCCGCGTTCCGCGGTGGCCGAACCGCTCGCGTCGTCGCTCATATCGTCCCCTCCCAAGGACAGATAAAACCGGGCGGACCAGCGCTGGCGTGGCCCGCCCCGAGGCTCAGCCCTGGCGCCGCTGGATCGGCGCCAGGAACCGAAGCATCAACCCCAGCAGAGCTCGAGGCCCTTGGCGGTGTCGATCGAGTCGACGCCAGCCACCGGCTTGTCGGTGATGAGCGTCGCACCGGTATCGAGGAAGCCAGCGGCTGGATCGATCGCCGGGATCGTGCCCGAGGCGATGGCTTCGAGAGCCATGGCCGCCATCTTCAGTGGATACTGCTGGCTGGTAGCGCCGATGATGCCGGCCTTGACGTTCTCTACGCCCGGGCAGCCGCCATCGACCGAGACGATCAGCACCGAGCCGTCAGCCTTGCCGGCTGCTTCGAGGGCCTGGTAGCCACCCGCCGCGGCGGGCTCGTTGATGGTGTAGACGACATTGATGTCCGGGCAGCGCTGCAGCAGCGTTTCCATGGCGGTCACGCCGCCCTCTTCCGAGCCGGCCGTCATTTCATGGCCGCAGATGCGCGGATCGTCTTCGTCGCCGTACTTGTTGGGATCCTTCACGTCGATCCCGAAGCCTTCCATGAAGCCCTGGTCGCGCAGGTAGTCGACGGTCGGCTGGTTCACGGCGAGGTCGAGGAAGGCAATCTTGGCATTGGCCGCGGCATCGCCGAGCGTGCCCTTGGCCCAGGCGCCGATCAGCTTGCCGGCCTGGCGGTTGTCGGTGGCGAAAGTCGCATCGGCCGCATCCATCGGATCGAGCGGAGTATCGAGCACGATCACCATCAGCCCGGCTTCGCGGGCCGACTGGATGGTCGGAACGATGGCGCTGGAATCGGACGGCACGATCGCAAAGCCCTTGGCGCCGGCGGCGATCAGGCTTTCGATGGCAGCGATCTGGCCTTCATTGTCGCCGTCGAACTCGCCGGCATAGGTGCGAAGATCGAGGCCGAGTTCTTCGGCCTTGGCCTGCGCGCCCTCACGCATCTTGACGAAGAACGGGTTGCCTTCCGTCTTGGTGATGAGGCCGACGATGGGCTTGTCCTGGGCAAACGCCGCGGCGCCCGCCATCACTCCGAGCGCCACGGCACCCGCGAGCGTCAACTTCAGAAAACCGAGTTTTCCCATAAAGTCCTCCCATGTTGCGATACCTGCCCGGCGCGATGCTTCTCCCCCGCACCGGACAAGAGGCAGGGCGCGCGTCCTCCAACGCGGTCCTTCCCCAGCCAGCGGCGATATCAGCGCAAGCCTTGGCGACTGTCAATAAGTTAATCCAGTTGATTTATTAATTGACATGTCTCCCCTCCGGCGTAATGCTTTCGTTCGGGAGGGGTGCGAACCCCATGAAATCGATTGCAATTTCGACTTCGACGTGGCTGGTGAGCCAGGTCGGAGATCGGAGTGCAATTGTCAACGGAACCAGTCGTCAGGAGGGCCTCAGCGGTGGCCACCGGCGCAACGCGCGAACCAGGTCCACGGCCGGTTGCCGCTACCCGCGGCACCAACCAGACTGGCGTGCGCCTGTACAATGAGCGGCTGGTGCTCTCGCTGATCCGCCGCCACGGCGACCTGCCCAAGGCCGACATCGCCCGGATGACGGGCCTGTCGCCGCAGACCATCTCGATCATCACCAATGCGCTCGAGGCCGACGGCCTGTTGCTCAAAGGCAATCCGCTGCGCGGCAAGGTCGGTCAGCCGCTGGTGCCGTATCGGCTGAACCCGGAAGGCGCGCTGAGCTTCGGGCTGAAGATCGGGCGGCGCAGCGTCGATCTCTACCTGATCAATTTCACCGGCCGCATCATCAAGCTGCTGCACGAGACCTACCCCTACCCTACGCCCGAGGGGATCCGGGAGTTCGCCCGCAACGGCATCGACAAGCTGCTCGATGGCCTCTCCCCTGCCCTCGCGAGCCGCATCGCCGGACTTGGCATCGCCTCACCCTACGAGATGTGGACCTGGCACGAGGAGATCGGCGCGCCGGTCGCCGAGATCGATGCCTGGCGCACCATCGACGTGCGCGCCATGGTGGCCGAGCTCTGCCCCTGGCCCGTCTACTACGCCAACGACATCACCGCTGCCTGCGCTGCCGAGCTGATGTTCGGCACCGGCAGCGAGCATATCGACTACCTCTACGTCTTCATCGGCTCGTTCATCGGCGGCGGGCTGGTACTGAACGGGCACCTGTTTCCCGGTCGCACCCAGAATGCGGGGGCGCTCGGCTCGATGCCGGCGCAGGGCCCGAACGTCATGGGCGCCTCGCGCACGCCGCAGCTGATGAACGTGGCCTCGATTTACACCCTCGAGCGCAAGCTCGTGGCACAGGGGCGCAATCCGCAGGTGCTGTGGCAATCGCCGGACGACTGGGGCGACGATCTCGGCCCCGTGCTCGACGAGTGGATCGAGGAAGTGGCGCAGAGCCTCGCGTACTCCATCGTCGCCGCGATCGCGGTGATCGACGTCGAGACGGTGCTGATCGATGGCGCATTCCCCACGCACGTGCGCGAACGGGTGATTGCGCGGACGGAAGCGGCGATCGGCCGGATCAACAGGCAGGGACTGAGCGGCTTCAAGCTGCTGCCCGGCAGCATAGGCAATGCCGCGCGCGCCATGGGCGGTGCCTCGCTGCCTCTCTTGGCCAACTTCACGCAGGACCGTGAAGTTCTGTTCAAGGACAACGCGTGAAGCGGCGTTATCTGCTCAGGTAGTTCCGAAAGCACCATTTGCAGTAACGACTTGGAAAAGCCTGGAATGGCAGGGTTTCGGCCATGTAGAGCCCCCAGGTCTCATGCCCAACACAGAACGTGCCAGGTTCGGTCGATCCTTTTCCTTGGTCGTGATGACCTCGGTGATGATCGTGTTCGTCGCCACTATTGTGTTGCTGGCGGGCTGGGTGCTGTGGACCGCCGGTCAGATCGATCAGAGCGCACTGAGCCGTCAGAGCCAGCGCGCGTCCTTCTTCGTCAACGGCCAGCTCGACGGTACAGCGCGCGAGCAGCAGTCGATCACCATCTGGGACGACGCGATCACCAGCCTGCGCTCGGGCGACATGGGCTGGATCGATATCAACTTCGGCATCTGGTTCTACGACTACTTCCACCATGACGAGACCTACATCCTGATGGGCGACGACGTGGTCTATGCCTCGGTCGCGCGGAAGCGGAAGAACGCCGACGTGTTCGACAGCCGCGCCGACGTCGTCCGGCCCTTGATCGAGGATGTCCGCCAGCGCAGCGCCGCAGGCTATGTCGAGCCACCATTCGCAAGCGATTTCGTCACCATCGACGGACAGCCGGCGATCATTGCGGTGTCGCCCATCGTCTCGGACACTGGCAACATCATCCAGCCGGCCGGCAGCGAACCACTGGTGGTGAGCGTTGTTCACCTCAACGTCGGCTACGAGCTGCGGCTGATCCAGAAATACCAGCTGGAGGCCGGCCGCTTCACTGCGGCGCCGGGAGCCCCAGGCTTCAACGCCCTGCCGATCACCAACCGGGCCGGACGCATCGTCACCTTCTACGAGTGGCAGCCCTACCGTCCTGGCGAACTGCTGCTGCAGCGCACCGCGCCGGCACTGATCGTGGCGTTCCTCGTCCTGGGCCTCGCGGTCGGACTGCTGCTGCTGATCCTGTGGCGGTCGTCGAACGCGTTGGAGAACAAGAGCGCCGAGGCCGAGCGGCAGGCGACCGAGGACCCGCTGACGGGGTTACCCAACCGGCTGAGCTTCGAGCGGCAGTTCTCGAACCGGCTGGTTGCTGCACAGGGTGAGCCGACGGCCATGCTGATGCTCGATCTCGACCGCTTCAAGCATGTCAACGATACCCTCGGACACCATGCCGGCGACGAGTTGATCCGACTGGTTGCGCACAGGCTGACCGAAGTGATCGCCGGGGACGATGTGTTGGCGCGGCTTGGCGGCGACGAGTTCGCCATCCTTCACACGTGCCACGCCGGACCAGTGGAAGTCGCTGCGCTGGCCGAACGGATCATCGAGGCGATCGGCCGGCCGTTCCGCATCCATGCCAACGAGGCTTTCGTTGGCGTTTCGATCGGCATTGTCGTGGCCCAGCCCGGCCAGCACGACACGCGCGAGCTGAGCCGGCGCGCCGATATCGCGCTCTACGAAGCAAAATCCGGCGGCCGCAACCGGGCGGCGATCTACGAAGAGGCGATGGACGAGCTGGTGCAGACCCGGCACACCATCGAGGCCGAGCTGCGCGAGGCGCTGCGCGTGCCCGGCCAGCTCTGGGTCGCCTTCCAGCCGCTCTACGACCGCACCCGCATCCGTATCGTCGGCGCCGAGGCGCTGCTGCGCTGGACCCACCCCAAGCTCGGCGCCATCCCGCCCTCCCGCTTTGTCGCGGTGGCCGAGAGCACCGGGCTGATCGAGCAGCTGGGCGAATTCATCCTGCGCCGCGCCACCGTGTTCGGCTCGCGCTGGCCGGGCCAGACCATCGCCGTCAACATCTCGCCGGCGCAGCTGCGTAATCCGACCTTTGCCGACCGCGTGTTCGCCATTCTCGCCGAGACCGGCATGCGGCCGACCGACCTCGAGATGGAGATCACCGAAGGCATCCTGCTCGACGACGAGAACATTGCGTCCGAAGCGATCGCCCGCTTCCGCGAGGCGGGCATCCGCATCGCGCTCGACGATTTCGGTACCGGCTATTCCTCGCTTAACTACCTCAAGCGCTATCCGGTTGATCGCATCAAGATCGACCGTTCTTTCGTGAGCCAGCTGTCCTCGACCGCCGCCACCAACGCGATCGTCCAGGCAATGGTGACGCTTGCCCACGCGCTGGGGATCGAAGTGACGGCCGAGGGTGTCGAAACCGACGAGCAGTTCGCCGTGCTCTCGGCCATGGGCTGCAACACCTTCCAGGGGTTCCTCCTCAGCCGGCCGTTGACCACCGGCGACATGGAGGCCCGGCTCAACGCCGCGCCGCGTATCCAGCAGGTCGCGTAAGCCGGCGATCGACTTCAGCAATCCCTAACCAGCCGCGCTAACCCGGGCTTTTCGAACTGCCGCTATGGTCCCGCCAACATTGACTGGGGGCTCGAATGCGTCGCGACCGCCGTTCCGTCTGGCAGTTTTCGTTCAAGGTATTGATCCCGGTGATCGTCGCCGTGCTGGTGACGGCCGGCACAGCCGCCGGTTTCGTCTGGTGGTCGGCCACCAAGAGCGACGATCGAGCGCTGACCCGCCAGACCCGGCTGGTGGAGCACATTCTCAAGGCTGAGTGGGACTATATCGCCTACGCCGCGCAGGACGCGACCGGCTGGGACTACGCCGTGGCTGCCGTCCGCGATGGCGACGACGAGTGGATCGACGATAACCTCGGCCAGGGCATCTACGAAGCCCATTCGCACAATCGCATCTACGTGCTCGACCATGCGCTGACCCCGATCTACGCCATGCGCGAAGGCGGCGCGGTCGATCCCACGACTTTTGCCGACGAAGCGCCGGCGATCCTGCCGGTGGTCGAGCAGTTGCGTGGCGTCGATGGCGACGCGCGGATCGATGCCTACAACAACGGCTTTGCCGATGACGGAATACCGGGGGTCACCGATCTCGGTATTGTGGCCGGTCAACCCGCGCTGATCAGCACGGTGCCGATCCTGTCCTGGTCGGACGAATACGACGTGGCGCCCGACGAGGCCGCCTACCACGTGGTAGTGCGCTTCCTCGATGGCGCGCTCGCCGAACAGCTCATGGACCAGTACCTAATCGACGGCGCGCGCTACGACACAACGCCGGCGCTCGGCGCAAATGAAGCGGCGGTGCCGCTCAAGACCCGGGCCGGCGACGTGCTCGCGTGGTTCAAATGGCAGCCGGAGCGGCCGGGCTCGATCCTGCTGCAGGAAACGGCGCCAGCCATGGCCATCGCCGTGATCGTCGCTGGGCTGGTGATCGCTATCCTGATGCGCAGCCTCCGCCGCTCGTCGGCCGAGCTCGAGGCCGAGCGGGCACGGGCGCAGCACCAGGCCCTGCACGATCCGCTGACCGGGCTCGCAAATCGCGCGATGTTCCAGCAGCGGCTGACCGAAGCGCTGGAGCGTCTCAGCCCGGGCAGCAACCCGATCGCGCTGCTGGCGCTCGATCTCGACCGCTTCAAGCAGGTCAACGATACGCTCGGCCACGAGGCCGGTGACGAGCTGCTGCGGCAGGTCGCGGGCCGCATCAAGGCGCTGATCGCCGACAACGATACGCTGGCGCGGCTGGGCGGCGACGAGTTCGTGATCCTGCAGAGCGCGATCAGGACGGTGAACGAGTCGAGCAAGCTGAGCGAGAAGATCATCACGCGCGTGTCCGAGCCCTACAAGCTCGCTGGCACTGAAGTGCGGATCGGCGTGTCGATCGGCGTCGCCCTCGCCAAGGACGCAGCGAGCGACGGGCTCGACCTGCCGGCACGGGCGGATTTCGCGCTGTATCAGGCCAAGGAATCGGGCCGCAACCAGTTCAAGCTCTACGACGAGCTGAAGCCCGAGGCGGCCGAAACTCAGGCGGCCTGACCGGCTGACGCGAGGACGGACGCCAGCCGCGCTTCGCGCTGGCGCACGCCATCGGGCGCAGGCGCCGCCTCCTGCCAAATCGCCGCAAGCCGGCCGCGTTCGAACAACGCGAAGAGGCACGGGGCGATGTAGCTGGCACGCGAAATGGCCGGCGTGTTTTGCAGGAACGTCGCGACCTGCTTGGTGACGGTCGCCATCTGGCGCTTTCGTGCCGAGGGGCTCTCGGCCCGCTCCAGCTTTGCCAGCGCCTCGGCCGCGAGCGCGCTGCCGTGCAGGGTACGAAAATCCTTGGCGGTGACGGGCGAGCCGGCAATGTCGCGCAGGTAGCGGTTGATGTCGTCGGTGCGGAGCGCCTTTGGCTTACCCTCGGCATCGTGGTACATCAGCAGCCGCTTGCCGCGGATCGCCTTGATGCGCGCAATGGCCTCAGCGAGGCGGGCATCGCGAAAGCCGTACTCGGCGCGCTTGCCGCTCTTGGCCGGAAAGCTGGTGGCGACCAGTTCGCCCTCGACCAGCACATCGCGTGAAAACAGTGTACCGGCGCCGCGCGTGCCGTGGGCATCGAGATAGCGCTCGCGGCCGACGCGCATGGCGGTGCGGTCGATCAGCGCTACGCCAATGGCAAGCGCCAGCCGCTTGCTGCCGACTTCTGCCGCGAGGTCTTCGCGCACGCGACGGCGAATGCGCGACAGCGACGCGGTGAGGAGGGTTAGCTGCTGCTGCTTGCGGCGAGTGCGCCGAACCTCCCAATCAGGATGATAGATGTACTGCAGCCGCCCGGCTGCATCGGTTCCGCACGCCTGGATGTGGGCGTTCGGCGCGAGCGCGATGCAGACATCAGTCCACGCCGGCGGAATGCCGAGGGCGCGGATGCGTTCGTGCGTCGGCAAGTCGGAGACCTTCTCGCCACCCGGATCGACGAGGCCAAACCCGTGCCCGCGCCTGACGCGGCGGAGGACCAGCTCGTCGCGGCCAACTCGCTTGAGACGGACCATTGCCGCTAGACGCCCGTGGTCGTGCCTGGCCCGGGCGCGCCGGCCATGAACACGAAATAGATGACGCCGAAAGCGACGAGAATGCCGAGCAGGCTCCACAACAGCACGCGGAAGTTCATCAGGCGCGGACTCGCCTGGCGGACTTCGGTGGCGGTCTTTTCGGCGTCGTAGGTCTTGGTCATGGCAATGCCCCGCGTTGGGTGGTGAAAACCAACGCTGCCCGCCCGGTGCGGTTCCTTGCCCACTTGACCGCAACCGGCCGAACACGGACGGTGGGCCAGTTCGCTCACGGTTCCGTTATGTCCATATCCGCCGAACAGCTGACCCGCATGATCAAGGCCGGCGCGGGTGAAGTCCCCGCCGACGTGGTGATCAAGAACGTGCGGCTGCTCGATGTCATCTCGGGTGGCGTCACCCACACCGACATCGCCATTGTCGGCGACCGCATCGTGGGCACGCACGGTTACTATCACGGCCAGACGCTGATCCAGGGCGACAACCGCTTCGTCGTGCCGGGTTTCATCGACACGCACCTGCACATCGAATCCTCGCTGGTGACACCGTTCGAGTTCGAGCGCTGCGTGCTGCCGCATGGCGTGACGACCGTCATCTGCGACCCGCACGAGATCGCCAACGTGCTCGGGGCACAGGGCATCCGCTATTTCCTCGAATGCGCCGAACGCGCGGTGATGGATATCCGCGTCAACCTCAGTTCCTGCGTGCCGGCGACGCCGCACGAGACGTCGGGTGCTCGGCTGGAGATCGCCGACCTCGAGCCGTTCCGGAGCCATCCGCAGGTGATCGGCCTCGCCGAGATGATGAATTTTCCGGGGGTGCTGATGGGCGACCCCGGGATCATCGCCAAGCTGGTGGCGTTCCAGGGCGGCCACATCGATGGTCACGCGCCGCTGCTGAGCGACCTAAAGCTCAACGGCTATCTCGCCGCCGGCATCCGCACCGATCACGAGGCAACGACTGCGGTCGAGGCGCGCGAAAAGCTGCAAAAGGGCATGGCGATCCTGATCCGCGAGGGTTCGGTATCCAAGGACCTCGATGCGCTGGCGGAGATCCTCGATGCGGACACCTCGGCCTATGTCGCGCTCTGCACCGATGACCGGAACCCGCTCGACATCCTCGAAGAGGGCCATCTCGATAGCTCGATCCGCCGGCTGATCGCCCGCGGCCGGCCGCTGCATCACGTCTATCGCGCTGCCTCGCATTCGGCGGCGCGCATCTTCGGGCTGAAGGACCGTGGCCTCGTCGCCCCCGGCTACCGCGCCGACATCGCGCTGCTCGATAGCCTCGAGGACTGCCGGGTCAGCGACGTCGTCTCGGCCGGCCGGCTCGTCGTGCCGGAGCTGTTTGATGCGCGCGAGATGGTGGCCCCGGTCGGCCTCGCCTCGATGAAGGCCGAGCGGGTGGGCCCCTCTACCTTCATCGTGCCGCCCAATCCGCGCCAGAACGAAACGCCGGTGATCGCCGTACGGCCGGGCCTGATCCTCACCTATCGCGAGACGGCGGTACTGGAAGTGTCCGAACGCGGCACCCTGCCCGATATCGAGAACGACGTGATCAAGATCGGCGTGATCGAGCGGCACGGCATCAACGGCAATGTTGCCCTGAGCTTCACCAAGGGTTTCGGGCTGAAGCGCGGGGCGATTGCTTCGTCGGTGGGGCACGACAGCCACAACATCACGGTGGTGGGCGCTACCGACGAGGACATGATGGTGGCGGTGAACCGACTGATCGAGCTCGGCGGCGGCTTCGCTGTTGCCGACGGTGGCAAGGTCACCGCCGAAATGGCGCTGCCGATTGCCGGGCTCATGAGCCTGCTCAGCTTCGAGGCGGTGGCGGAAAAGCTGCACAAACTGCGCGAGGCGGCGTTTGCGCTGGGCTGCACCCTGCCCGAGCCGTTCCTTCAGGTCGCGTTCCTCGCCCTGCCGGTGATCCCGCACCTGAAGATGACGGATCGCGGGCTGTTCGACGTCGACAAGTTCGACTTCGTCAAATGAGCCTCGCGAGCTACTTCCTCGCCCGCCGCGTCGGACTGCCCAAGCGCAAGTGCCGGGCCCGGATCACCAAGGACATCACGGTGACGGCGAGGGATGGCGTCGGGCTCGCGACCATGCTGTTCGAGCCGACCGACACCGGTCCGCACCCGACCATCCTGATGCGCGAGCCCTATGGGCTGTCGAGCTTTGCCACGGTCGGCGAAATCTATGCCGAACGCGGCTACAACGTCGTGATGCAGGCGTGCCGCGGCACCGACAAGTCCGGTGGCGAGTTCGACCCGTTCGGCCACGAGCGCGACGATGGGTTGGCGACGCTGGACTGGATCAAGCGCCAGGCCTGGTACGACGGGCGGCTGGGGACGACCGGGCCGAGCTATCTCGGCTATGCGCAGTGGGCGATCTGCGATGCCCTGCCCAAGCAGGCGGCCATGGCGATCAAGGTGTCGAGTTCCGAGTTCCGCTCGATCGTCTTTCCCGGCGGGAGCCTCGCGGTAGGCCTTTGGCTGAGCTGGATCCAGACCATCGAGGGGATCAAGGGCAACCCGCTCGGCACAGCGCGCCGCATGTTTACCGGCGGTATCGAGCGGGCAACGCTGCGGGCGACGATGAAGCTGCCGCTGCGCGACGCCGACCGCAAGGTCACCGGACACACCGTTCCGTTCTGGAAGCGCTGGATGGCGGAGGCGATCGGCAATGATGAATTCTGGCAGCCGCTCGACCATACGCACCGGCTCGGCATCCGCACGCCGCCGGTAAGCTTCACCTCGGGCTGGTCGGACTTCATGCTCGACCAGCTGTTGCGCGACTACCAGCGCCTGGTCGATGCCGGTCAGACGCCGCAGCTGACCATCGGGCCGTGGGAGCATGTGAGCCCGGAACTGCAGTTCGAGAGCATCCGCCAGACGCTCGAGTGGATGGACGCCAAGCTTCTAGGCGACACGTCGCGACTACCGGCGAAACCGGTGCGCCTCTGGATTTCGGGCGAGGACCGATGGCGCGATTTCGACGCCTATCCGCCGGTGGAGCCGGATCCCCAAATCTGGCAGCTGCATCCGGACGGGGTGCTGTCGCAGCGGCCGGTCAAAGCCTCGCCGCCCGACAGCTATACCTACGATCCGGCCGATCCGACCCCGGCGGTTGGCGGGGCGATGTTCGCCTTCAAGGGCGCCGGGCCAGTGGATCAGGCGCCGCTCGAAAGGCGCAAGGATGTGCTGGTCTATACGTCCGAACCGCTGGTGGCGGACACCACCATTCTCGGTCAGGTGCGGATCGCGCTCTACGCGCGGGCAAGCCTCCCCAATGCCGACTTTTTCGTACGGCTGTCGGACGTGGACGCGGCTGGCCGTTCGATCAACATTTGCGACGGCATAGTGCGGAAGACCTCGGGCGATCCGGCCGTACCGGACGACATCTGGAAGCTGAGTTTTCGCATGCACGCGGCAGCGCATACGTTCAAGCGCGGACATCGACTGCGCGTGCTGGTGGCGAGCGGCGCGCATCCGCGTTACGCCAGAAATACCGGCACGGATGAGCCGCTCGGCGAAGCGACGACGCTGCTCAAGGCGGTGATGGAGATTTTCCACGACCCTCAGCACCCAAGCGCGGTGCATCTGCCGGTTGTGGAACTGCGGGAATGAAAAGACCCGGGCCGAAGCCCGGGTCTGGTCAGTTCCTGCCCTCACCCCTTAGACGAGGCCGGCAGTCTTGCACTCTTCGAGCGTCAGCGTGTCGAGATCGATGCTGCTGACCAGGGCCGCGTCGCCGGCGGGCGCTTCGACCATGTCAACACCGGTGGGGCTGGCGGAGGCCGAGTTGCCGGTGCTGTCGAGACGCTCAAGCGTGTCGCAGTGCCCCTGCACGTACGCGACTTCCTGCTCGGGAATGGTCACGCCGTTGATGACGGTTTCAGCCATGGCGGCGCCCGAAACGAACATCGACGTGGCAAGGGCGAGGGACGAGATAAGAGCGAGCTTCATTACTTCTCTCCTTAATTATCGCTTTTTGGGCCGGAGGTTGTGGCCTGCCAACCCAACCAGCGAGGAGAGAACTCGTTGCTTCGATTGCTTGAATTGTGATCGCTAGAATTCTAGCTATCACCGCAACCGGCCCGGCAGCCGGGGCTTAGCCGGCCGCCTTCACCTTCTCGCGAGCGGCGTGGAGGATCGGCTCCGTATAGCCGGAAGGCTGGGTGGCGCCTTCGAGCGCGAGCGCAAGAGCGGCTTGGTAAGCGATCGACGAGCCGAAATGGCCCGCCATCGGCTGGTAGAGCGGATCGTCCGCATTCTGGCCATCCACCACGGCCGCCATCTTCTCGAACGACGCCTTGACCTCGATCTCGCTGATGAGGCCGTGCTTCAGCCAGTTGGCGACCGCCTGCGAGGAAATGCGGCAGGTGGCGCGATCTTCCATGAGGCCGACATTGTTGATGTCCGGCACCTTCGAGCAGCCGACACCCTGGTCGACCCAGCGCACCACGTAGCCGAGAATGCCCTGGGCGTTGTTGTCGAGCTCGCGCAGGATCTCGGGCTTACCGAGCTTGCCCTCGGGCAGAACCGGCATCGAGAAGAGTTCGGTGAGGCCGGGGGTCGGCTGGTTGTGCCGGCGCTTCTGGGCCTCGAACACGTCGACCTGGTGGTAGTGCAGTGCGTGCAGGGTCGCGGCGGTCGGCGACGGGACCCAGGCGGTGTTGGCACCCGAGTTCGGATGGCCGATCTTGGCCTGCATCATCGCGGCCATGTCGTCGGGACGGGCCCACATTCCCTTGCCGATCTGTGCCCGGCCCGAGAAGCCGGCGGCAAGGCCGATGAGGACGTTGCGATCCTCGTAGGAGGAAATCCACTTCTCGGCCTTCACGTCGTCCTTGCGGAGGACCGGGCCGGCGAGCATCGAGGTGTGAATCTCATCGCCGGTGCGATCGAGGAAGCCGGTGTTGATGAAGAACACGCGGGCGCGGGCGGCGTAGATGGCGGCCTTGAGGTTGGCCGAGGTACGGCGCTCCTCGTCCATGATGCCGATCTTGATGGTGTTGGGCTTCAGCCCCAGCACCGTCTCAACGCCGCCGAAGATGTCGCAGGCGAGCTGCACTTCGTCGGGCCCGTGCATCTTGGGCTTCACCACATAGATGGCGCCGGTGGTCGAGTTGACCTTGTCGCTCATGGCGCAGAGCGCGGTGAGCGCGGCATCCATCAGGCCCTCGCCGATCAGCTGGCCAGCGGGATCGAGAATCGCCTTGGTGGTCATCAGGTGCCCGACATTGCGGACGAGCAGGATCGCCCTGCCCTTTAGCACCAGCGGCTGGCCGTCGACGCCCTTGTAGGTGCGGTCGGCATTGAGGCGGCGCGTCAGCGGCTTGCCTGCCTTCTCGAAAGTATCGGTGAGCGAGCCGTTCATGAGGCCGAGCCAGTTGCGGTAGACGCCGACCTTGTCCTCGGCATCAACGGCGGCGACGGAATCCTCGCAGTCCTGGATGGTGGTGAGCGCCGCTTCGACGACGACGTCGCTCAGCCCGGCCGGGTGTTCCTTGCCGATCGGCGTTCCCGGGGCGATCACCAGCACGATGTGGAGGCCATTGTGCTTGAGCACGAGCTCGCCAGCCTCCTGTGTGCCGCCGTAGCCAACGAAGGCCAAGGGGTCCTTGAGGCCGACGCGGCCGGAGGCGGTGTCGGCGACGAAGACGCGGCGATCGCCCTCCTTGATCACGTGATAGCCGGTGACGGCGGCATGGCTTGCGCCGTTGAGCGGCACGGCACCATCGAGGAACTCGGCGGCGCGGGCGAACACCGCTTTGCCGCGGACCGGATTGTAGCCCTTGCCCGGCGCGAGATCACCGTCGCGGGCGATCGCGTCGGTGCCGTAGAGCGCATCGTAGAGGCTGCCCCAGCGGGCATTGGCGGCGTTGAGCGCGTAACGGGCGTTCGACACCGGCACGACCAGCTGCGGGCCGCAGGTGGAGGAGATTTCGGGGTCGAGCCCGGTGGTCTCGATGGTGAAATCGGCCGGCTCGGCGACGAGATAGCCGATCTCCTTGAGGAAGGCCTGGTACCTGGCCGGATCGGCGGCGACCGGGCCATTGGCCTTGTGCCAGTCGTCGATCTGGGCCTGCAGCTTGTCGCGCAAGGCCAGAGCAGCGCGGTTGCGCGGCATGAACTCGGCGACGAGACCGGCGAGCCCTGACCAGAACTTGGCGGCGTCGACGCCGGTGCCCGGGATGGCTTCCTTTTCGACGAAATCGACCAGCAGCCGATCGACCTTGAGGCCGGATTTCTCGATGTAGTCAGCCATGCTCTGCCCTTCTCAGCATTCCAGGATGTTCCGCGAGCGGAAATCCCCGTTTTCCGGTCTCAGCGCAATGCCCACGCTGCGGATTTCCGCAATGCGGGATTAGCGGTCAGGCGAGCGCCGACTTCATCGGCCTGCCCATCACGTAGGTTTCGGCAATCGCCCGGTCGTCGCCACAAGTCTGCAGCAGGAACAGCTCCTGCTCCAGCGACAGGCAGGTTTCCATACGGAGCGCCATCTGCGGCGTAGCGCTCGAGTCGAGGACGACGATGTCGGCTTCCTTCCCGGACTCGAGCGTGCCGATGCGACTGTCGAGGCTCATGGCCCGGGCATTGCCCAGGGTCAGGTGGTAGAACGAGCGCAGGGGCGTGAGCCGCTGGCCACGCAGCTGCATGACCTTGTAGCCCTCATCCATCGTCCGCAGCATCGAATAGGACGAGCCGCCGCCGACATCGGTAGCGGTGGCGATGCGGACGCCATGCATGTGTTGGCGCTCATAGTCGAACAGGCCCGACCCGATGAAGAGGTTCGAGGTCGGGCAGAACACGGCGACTGAGCGCGTGTTCGCCAGCACCTCGGTTTCGCGGTGGCTCAGGTGGATGCAGTGCCCGAGCAGCGTCTTCGGCCCGAGCAGGTGGTACTTCTCGTAGATGCCGACATAGTCGCCATAGTTCGGAAAGAGCTCATTGGCGAAGGCGATCTCGGCGAGGTTTTCGCTGACATGCGTCTGGATGTGGAGGTCGGGGAACTCGCGCGCCAAGGCCTCGGCCATCGCCATCTGCTCATGCGTAGAGGTGATGGCGAAGCGCGGTGTGATCGCGTAATGCGCCCTGCCCTTGCCGTGCCATTTGGCGATGCCGGCCTTGGTGTCGTCATAGCCCGATTGCGGCGTGTCGCGCAGACCCTCGGGGGCGTTGCGGTCCATCATCACCTTGCCGGCGACCATCAGCATGTCGCGCTTTTCGGCCTCGGAGAAGAAGGCATCGACCGACTGCGGATGCACCGAGCAATAGGCGGCGGCAGTGGTGGTGCCGTGCCTGATCAGCTCGTCGAAGAAGCGCGATGCGATGCGGGCGGCATGCGCCTCGTCGCCAAAGCGCTGTTCCTCGATGAAGGTGTAGTCGTTAAGCCATTCCAGCAGCGCCCCGGCATAGGCACCGATGACTTGCATCTGCGGGAAATGGATATGCGCGTCGATGAAGCCGGGCAGGATCAGGTGCGGACGGTGGTCGATGATCTCGACGTCGGGCGAATGCGCGCCCTCAAACTGGCCAACGCGAACTATCGTGCCGGCCTCGATCTCGACTGCGCCATCCTCGAAATAGCGATAGGAGCCGTGATCGTCGCGGGCCTGTGGCTCCTCGATGAAGGTGAGGACGCGACCGCGGAGAATCTTGCGGCTCACGACGCCCCCTCGCGCACCCATTCGACGATGAGGGCTCGCTCCTCCGTCGTCATTTCGGTGACGTTGCCCGGCGGCATGGCGTGCGAGTAGCCGGCCTGGATGGCGACCTCGTGGGCGTGGTTGGCGACGGCGATCGGATTGTCGAGGATGACGTTCTTGGGCGCCTCGTGGATGCCCTCGTAGATCGGCTCCGCCGTGTGGCACATCGAGCACCGCCCAATCACCACGTTGCTGGCGGCCTCGAAATGCGGGCTCTGCATCAAGAGGCTCGCCTGGGGTGACGGCACGCTCTCGGCCCCGGTCGGCAGCTTCGGGCCGCTCGACAGCCAGGCGATGAGGATGAAGATCACCACCACAAGCGGCCACGTCCAGGTCGGGTTGCCCTTGCGAGCGTGGCGCGTGTTGAAGAAGTGCCGGATCAGTACGCCCTCGAGAAAGATCAGCGAGGCGATGATCCAGTTCCACTGCGTCGCGAAGGCGAGCGGGTAGTGGCTTGAGAGCATGAAGAAAATGACCGGCAGGGTCAGGTAGTTGTTATGCAGCGAGCGCTGCTTAGCGATCTTGCCATACTTGGCGTCGGGCACCTTGCCGGCCTTCAAATCGGCGACGACGATCTTCTGGTTCGGGATGATGATGCCCGCGACATTCGCCGCCATGATTGTGGCCGTGAACGCGCCCATGTGCAGCATCGCGGCGCGGCCGGTGAAGACCTGGGTATAGGCCCAGCTCATGGCAACGAGGATCGCAAACAGCACCAGCATGAGGCCGGTAGTGGAGTTGCCGATCGGCGACTTGCAGAGCGCGTCATAGACCAGCCAGCCGAACACGATCGAGCCCAGCGAAATCAGAATCGCCTGCCAGTTGGCGATATCGAGGACGTTCCGGTCGATGAGGAAGAGATCGGCGCCGAAATAGTAGACGACGATGAGCAGCAGGAAACCGCTGAGCCAGGTGGCGTAGCTCTCCCACTTGAACCAGGTCAGGTGCTCGGGAAGGAAATCCGGCGCCACCAGGTACTTCTGGATGTGGTAGAAGCCGCCGCCATGCACCTGCCATTCCTCGCCATGGGCGAGCGGCGGCAGGCTCGGGGTTTTGCGCAGCCCCAGGTCGAGCGCGATGAAGTAGAAGCTCGAACCGATCCAGGCGATGGCGGTGATCACGTGCGTCCAGCGCACGGCAAAGCTGAGCCATTCCCAGAAGATTGCGTAGTCGGTCATTGCTGCGTCGCCCCACCGCCCAATCAGTATGCCCCTCATCACCGGGCTTGTCCCGGTGATCCAGCCACGCGGCGTCTGCCGCGTGAAAGGGAGTCATTCGCCGCGCCGACGCGCGTCGGCTGGATTGCCGGGACAAGCCCGGCAATGAGGGACACAAGCAGGCTTGGTTGTCCCGTACGTGAAAAGGGGCGGACTCTTAGCCCGCCCCTCCAAGATTATGGCTCGCTTACGCGGCGCTTTCGACGCCCTTGACGAACCAGTCGATGGTCGCGAGTTCGCCCAGCGTCATGACCTTGCCCTCCTCGACCTTGAGGTTGCCGTCCTGGTCGTAGATCGGGCCGGTGAAGATGTCGTAGGTGCCGGCCTTGTAGCCAGCCTGGACCTCATCGGCGAGCGCAACGACGTCGGCCGGGATCGCCGAGTTGTAGGGCGAGATGACGACGGTGCCGTCGACCATGCCATCCCACGTGTCGGCCGAAGCCCAGGTGCCGTCGAGGATCGCCTGGGCGCGCAGGATGTAGTACGGGCCCCAGATGTCTTCGATGGCGGTGAGGTGGGCGGTCGGTGCGAAGGACGACATGTCGGCGCCCTGGCCGAAGCCGTAGAGACCGCGCTGCTCGAGGATCTGCAGAGCAGCCGGGCTGTCGGTGTGGGTGGTGACGATGTCGGCGCCGAGGTTGAGCAGCGTTTCGGTCGCGGCAGCTTCCTTCGGCGGATCGAACCAGCTGTCGATGAAGACGAGCTTCAGCGTCGCAGCCGGGTTCTGCTTCTGGGCGGCGAGCAGGAACGAGTTCACGCCGAGGACGACTTCCGGAACCTTGTACGAGCCGAGATAGCCGAGCGTACCCGACTTGCTCATCTTGCCCGCAATGGTGCCGAGCACGGCGCGGCCTTCATGGAAGCGCGAGTTGTAGGTCGAGACGTTGTCGGCGCGCTTGAAGCCCGTGCAGTGTTCGAACTTCACATCCGGGAACTCGGCCGCGACGGTGAGCGTCTGGTCCATGTAGCCATAGGAGGTGGTGAAGATGAGCTTGCAGCCCTGTTGGGCGAGGTCGCGCATCACCGGGATGGCCGAAGCGTCTTCGGCGACGTTCTCGACATAGATCGTCTCGACCTTGTCGCCGAGCGCGGCGTCGACTGCCTCACGGCCCTTGTTGTGGGCCCAGGTCCAGCCATAGTCACCGATCGGGCCGAGGAACACGAAGCCGATCTTGATCTTTTCCTGGGCGAAAGCGGCCGAGCCGACGAAGGGCAGCGCGGCAGCGGCAGCACCGGTCTTCAGCAGATGGCGGCGGTTGAGAATTGCCATGGGACGTCTCCTGTTGCGTTTTTGGCGTTTCTACGTTGCGGGGAGGAAGGGCTTGCCGAGGCAAGCTGGCGCATTGAGGCCCACCCGATCGCGCATGGAGATCAGCGTGAGGACCACAATGGTCATGAGGTAGGGCATGGCGGCCCAGAACTGGCTCGGCACGATCGACCAACCGGCCGCCTTGGCGAAGAGTTCGAGGTAGACCAGCATGCCGAAGAAATACGCTCCGACCAGCAGCCGCGGGGCGCGCCAGCTGGCGAACACGACGAGGGCCAGCGCGATCCAGCCGCGGCCGGCCGTCATGCGCTCAGCCCACATCGGGGTGATGACCAGCGAGAAATAGGCGCCGCCGATGCCGGCCATGGCGCCGCCAAAGGCGATGGCCGCATAGCGAACGCCACGCACGGAGTAGCCGATGGAATGGGCGCTGAGGTCATTCTCGCCGACGGCGCGGAGGATCAGGCCGGCGCGGGTGGATTTGAGGAACCACCAGACCAGCGCCACCATGATGAAGGCGAAATAGACGATGGGCGAGTAGCCAAACAGGACCTTCCACGTGGCGTCGCGCGCCAGCTCGGGCGGAAAGATCGAGCCGAACGGGGCAACGATGCGGCCGACAAAGGCGGTGCCGATCAGCGAGCTGACGCCGGTGCCGAAGATGGTGAGCGCGAGGCCGGTGGCAACCTGGTTCGAGTTCAGCGCGAGCACGAGAAAGCCGAAGATCAGCGACGACAGCGCCCCGAACACGGCGGCGGCGAGGACGCCGATCCAGGGCGCCGCGGCCCCGAAGCCGTTCATCGACGCAATCACCGTTGCGGCAAAGCCGGAAATGGCGCCGACCAGCATCATGCCTTCGACGCCGAGGTTGAGGACGCCAGCTTTTTCGACAACGAGCTCGCCGAGGCCGGCGAGCAGGATCGGCGTCGAGATGCCGACGATGGTCATGATGGCGAGGATGTAAAAGTCCGGCGACGTGAACATCGGGCTACTCCGCCGGGGTCGCGGCCGGAGCCGCTTTCTTCGTGGGGATGAAGCGGATGCGGTTGCGCACCAGCACATCGCTCGCGAGGATGAAGAACAGCATCAGCGCCTGGAAAATGCCGGCCGTGGCATTCGGGATCTTCACCGTCGTCTGGGCGATCTGGCCGCCGACATAGGTGATGGCGAGGACGATGCCCGCGACCAGGACGCCGATCGGGTGCAGCCGGCCGAGGAAGGCGACGATGATGGCGGTGAAGCCGTAGCCGGACGGAAAGCCGAGATTGATCGTCTTCAGCGCCCCGGCAAATTCGAGCGCGCCAGCCAAGCCCGCCATGCAGCCGCCGATGAGCATCGAGAGCCACACCGTCTGGTTGCTGTCGAAGCCGCCGTGCCGGGCCGCGTTCGGCGCCGAACCGACGACGCGGATCTGGTAGCCGAACACCGAGCGCGACATCACGATCCAGAACAGGAACGGCAATACCAGCGCGATGGCGATGCCCAGATGCACTGTCGTCCCCGGGATGAGGATGGGCAGCGCCTGATCGGGCTGGAGCGGCGCGGTGGCCGGGAAGTTGCGGCCGTTCGGATCCTTCCACGGGCCGCCGACGAGGAAGCCGAGCACCTGCACGCCGACATAGGTGAGCATGAGGCTGGAAAGGATTTCGTTGACGCCGAACTTCGTCTTGAGCGCCGCAGGTACGGCCGCCCAGGCGGTGCCACCGGCCATGCCGGCGAGCAGCATCACAAGGATGATCAGCGGACCACCAGCCGTGCCCGCGGCGATGCCTACGCCGGCGGCGCAGAGCGCGCCGATGATGTACTGGCCCTCGGCGCCGATGTTCCAGACATTGGCGCGGTTGCCGATGGAAAGGCCGAGCGCGATGATGATCAGCGGTGCGGCCTTGGTCGCCACGTCCTGCCACTTGTAACTGAGCAGGATGGGCGAGATGAAGATATCGACCACCGCGCGGAAGCCGTCGATGCCGAGCAGGTCGAAGACGATGACGCCGATGGCCATCGTGAGCAGCACCGAGGCGATCGGGGTGACGACCAGCATCAGCCGGCTGGGTTCGGGGCGCTTCTCGAGCTTAATTTGCATGGGCAGGCTCCTGCGCCGGAGCCGCCGGCTCGCCATGGATGCCGCCCATGAGCAGCCCGATCTCGTTGACGTCGGCCTCGCTGACCTTCATCGGCGGCGACAGCCGGCCACCATTGATGACGGCGAGCGTGTCGCAGAGCGACAGCAGCTCATCGAGGTCCTGGCTGATGACGACGACGGCCGAGCCGGACGCCGCGAGATCGACGATCGCCTGGTGGATGGCAGCGGCAGCACCGGCATCGACACCCCAGGTCGGCTGGCTGACGACGAGCACGCTGGGCTTCTGCAGGATTTCGCGACCCATGATGTATTTCTGCAGGTTCCCACCCGACAGCGATCCGGCCGTGGACGATGGTCCAAGCGCCTTCACGGCAAAGGCGGTGATCACCTCGCCGGCATAGGTCTTGGCAGCGCTGGTCTTGATGAGGCCGGCCGAGACCATGCCGAGCCGGTCGCGGGCGGTGAGGATGGTGTTGTCGGCGAGGGTGAACTCGGGGACGGCGGCATGTCCGTTGCGCTCCTCGGGCACGCTGGCGAGGCCCTTGAGCCGGCGTTGCTTCGCCGGGAGCGTTCCGACGCCCTTGCCGTCAATGGTGATCGAGTCCGGATCGTCCGATAGCTCCTCGCCCGAGAGCGCCAGCAGCAGCGCGTTCTGGCCGTTGCCGGCGACACCGGCAATGCCGAAGATTTCGCCCTCGCGCACGGTGAAGGTGACCTCGCGTAGCGGGATGCCGAACGGGCCGGCGCCGGGGATGGAAAGGCGGTTAACCACCAGCCGCTCGCGGCCCATCGACCGGCCGGCGGGCTTGGAGATGTCCTTGAGCCCGGCACCGATCATCTTCTCGGCCATCGAGCGCGACGTCTCGACCTTGGGGTCGCAGGTGTCGACCAGCTTGCCGCCGCGCAGGATCGTCGCCGTGTCGCAGAGCGCTTTGATCTCGTGCAGCTTGTGCGAGATGTAGAGGATCGAGCAGCCCTCGGCCGCGAGCTGGCGGAGGACGACGAACAGCTGCTCCACTTCCTGCGGCGTGAGCACCGACGTGGGCTCGTCCATGATCAGCAGGCTCGGATTGAGCAGCAGGGCGCGCACGATCTCGATGCGCTGGCGCTCGCCGACCGAGAGCGTGGTCACAGTGCGGTGTGGATCGAGCAGCAGGCCATACTGTGTCATCACCGAGCGGATCTTGGCTTCGAGCTCGCGCGCGGGGATTTTCGCATCCATGCCGAGCGCGATGTTCTCGAGCACCGTCATCGCCTCGAACAGGCTGAAATGCTGGAACACCATGCCGATGCCGAGTTTTCGCGCGGCCTTGGGGTTGGCGATGTGCTGCGGCTGGCCGTTCCAGCGGATCTCGCCGGCATCGGGCTGCATGATGCCGTAGATCATCTTGACCAGCGTGGACTTGCCCGCCCCGTTCTCGCCGAGCAGTGCGTGGATTTCGCCCGGCATCACGGCAAAGCCGACATTGTCGTTAGCCAGAACGCCCGGGAAGCGCTTGGTGATGCCGGTGAGCTCGAGGCGGGGAATAGGGCTAGAGTCCAACGACGGCTCCCGACTGTGTCGAAACCGGCCGTGACGCAGAAACTTCCCGACCGCCAATGTGAACCAGAATTTCGGCCGCCGCCAGCGCCGCGATCACCTCCGGGCGCTTGTCCCCCATACCATCGGGGAAGGCCTTGCCCCCTATAGGCAGGACGAGCCGCTCGAGCTTGTCGGCCGGATAGCCCTCGCCCAGATACCAGCTGCGGAACTTGGCCCGCTTCGTCTTCGAGCCGACCATGCCGATGTAGGGAGAGTCGTCGCGCTGTAGCGCCTCGGCGCCGATGAGGAAATCGAGCGCGTGGTCATGCGTCAGGATGACGAAGGCGCTACCCTGCGGGGCGCTCCGAACGACGGCTTCCGGCATGGCGACGGCGTGGGTCGCGACATTGTCGGGCAGCGCCGTCAGCTCGTCGGGACGGGTGTCGACGACATGCACCTTGACCGGCAGCGGCGACAGTGCACGGGCAAGCGCGTGACCGACATGACCGGAGCCGAACAGGAACACGTCGGGTCGCGCATCCAGCTCGGCGTTGATCCGATCGGTCAGCGCACGCGCTTTCTCGGGCGTGACGTGCCGCAGCGCGACTTCCACCCTGCCCCCGCAGCATTGGCCGATTTCGGGCCCGAGCGGGATGTCGAGATCGTCAGCCTCGTCGCCGGTGGCCAGCACCTGCCGTGCCCGGTCGATGACCATGTATTCGAGCGCGCCACCGCCAATGGTGCCGAGCATCGCATCGGGCGAGATCAGCATGAACGTGCCGGCGGCACGCGGCGACGAGCCACGGACGGCGGTCAGTTCGGCGACAATGGCCGCGGGGTTGGCGGCGAGGAAGGCATCGATCTCCAACGGGGAGATGCTCACGCCGCTTGCCCTTTCCGCATGCGCTCGACCGCCATCAGCACACGCTCGGGCGTAGCGGGCATGTCGAGGCGGGGGGCGATAGCGTAGTCGGCGACGGAGGCGATGGCCATCGAGAGCGCTTCGACGACCGAATAGCCGAGTACGAGCGGCGGCTCACCGACCGCCTTGGAACGGCCGATCGCCGGCTCCTTGTTGATGCTCCATTCGGCCAGCCGCACGTTGAAGATGCGCGGCACGTCGGAGGCGACGGGGATTTTGTAGGTGGAGGGCGCGTGGGTGCGCAGCTGCCCCTTCTGGTCCCACCACAATTCCTCGGTGGTGAGCCAGCCCATGCCCTGGATGAAGCCGCCTTCGACCTGGCCGACGTCGATGGCCGGGTTCAGCGAACGACCGACATCCTCCAGCACGTCGGCTCGATCGACCACATACTCTCCGGTCAGCGTGTCGATGGTGACTTCGGCAGCGGCGGCGCCATAGGCAAAGTAGTAGAACGGCCGGCCGCGGCCGGTGGTGCGATCCCAGTGGATCTTCGGCGTCTGGTAGAAGCCGGCGGCGCTGAGGTGCACGCGGTTCATCCAGCACGAGGTGGCAAGCTCATCGAACGGCACGAACTGCTGCCCGGCGCGGATGCCGCCGAACTCCCATTGAACTTCGTGCGGCTCGACCTCGTACATCTTGGCGGCATGGGCAGCCATGCGCGCCTTGATCTGGTTGGCGCCATCGAGCGCAGCCATGCCGTTGAGGTCGGTGCCCGACGAGGCGGCGGTGGCCGAGGTGTTCGGCACCTTGCCGGTGTTGGAGGCGGTGATCTGCACGCGGTCGACCGGCACGCCGAAGGCATCGGCGACGACCTGCATTACTTTGATGTGGAGCCCCTGCCCCATCTCGGTGCCGCCATGGCTGAGATGAATAGAGCCGTCGCGGTAGACGTGCACCAGCGCACCGGCCTGATTGTGCCAGGTGGCCGTGAACGAGATGCCAAACTTCACCGGCACCATCGCGATGCCCTTCTTGAGTTGGGCACTGGTGCGGTTGAACGCGAGGATGGCGGCGCGGCGCGCCTGATAGTCCGAGCTCTGCTCGAGATCCTCGATCACGCGGTGGATGACGTTGTCTTCCACCTCCTGGTGGTAGGGCGTGATGTTGTTGCTGTCGGTGCCGTAGAAATTGGCCTTGCGGATCTCGAGCGGATCCTTGCCCAGCGCGTAGGCGATGTCCTCGATCCAGCGCTCGCAGGCGACGATGCCCTGCGGGCCGCCGAAGCCACGGAAGGCGGTGTTCGACACCGTGTTGGTGAAGAGCGGCAGCGAGTTCACGCGCACGGCCGGATACCAATAGGCATTGTCGCAGTGGAACAACGCGCGGTCGGTGACCGGGCCGCTAAGATCGGCGGAATAGCCGGAACGGGCGGCGTAGGTCGCGGTGACGGCATGAATCTTGCCGCTGTCATCGTAGCCGACATCGTAATCGACGACGAAATCGTGGCGCTTGCCGGTGATCTGGAAATCGTCGTCGCGGTCGGGCCGGATCTTGATGGGACGGTTGAGCTTCTTGGCCGCAAGCGCTGCAACGACTGCGAAAAGATTGCCCTGAGTTTCCTTGCCGCCGAAGCCGCCACCCATGCGGCGCATATTCACCGTGACCGCGGCATGCGGGATGCCGAGTACCTGCGCGATCATCACCTGGATTTCGGTCGGGTGCTGGGTCGAGCAATGTACTGTGACTTCGTCGTCCTCGCCCGGCACCGCCAGGGATGCTTGGCTCTCGAGGTAAAAATGCTCCTGCCCGCCGACACGCACGCGGCCTTTCACGCGGCGCGGCGCGGCAGCAAGCCCGGCATCGGCGTCGCCCCGCTCGAGCTTGAGCGGTTCGGTGACGAGCTTGCCGCCGGCCGCGACGGCCCCATCGACATCGGTGAAATGCGGGAGGTCGCGATATTCGATCTTCACCAGCTTGGCGGCGCGGCGGGCAGCCTCGCGCGTGGTGCCGATGACGGCGAACAGCGGCTGGCCCCAGGTAACTACGCGGGTCGTCGCGAACACTGGCTCGTCATGCTTGTGCACGGAGCTGATATCGTTTTCCGCCGGCACATCGTCGGCCGTGAGCACATCGACCACGCCCGGTGCAGCACGCACGGCGCTGAGGTCGATCGACGCAATGTCGGCATGCGGTTTGGTCGAAAGGCCGAGATAGGCGTGCAGCAACCCCTCTGGCTCAAGCAGGTCGTCGATATAGTCCGCCCGACCCGCCACCTGCTTGGCAGCGGAATCGTGCACGATGGAAACGTGCAGCGGCGAGGCGGTGATCGGCGACTGCTTGTTCACGCCACCTCCCTCGTGAGGCGCTCGCCGGCGCCGGTGGTTTCGAGGAAGAAACGGCGGAGCAGGTTCTGCGCGACCAACGCGCGGTACTCGGCCGAGGCGCGCATGTCGGTGAGCGGCTGGTAGTCCTCGGCATAGGCCGGCAGCGCAGCCTCGACCGTACCGACTGTCCACGGCTTGCCGACGAGGGCAGCTTCGACCGCCTTGGCGCGCTTGGGCGTCGCGGCCATGCCGCCATAGGCGATCACGGCGTCGGCGACCTTGCCGTCGACGAGCTTCACGCGGAAGGCGCCGCAGACCGACGAGATGTCCTCGTCGCGGCGCTTGGAGATCTTGTAGACGGCGACGTGCTCGTCAGCGGCCGGCAGCGGCACGGTGACGGATTCGACGAACTCGCCCGGCTGCCGGTCCTGCTTGCCATAGGCGATGAAGAAGTCTTCCAGCTTGACGGTACGGCGCTCTGCGCCCTTGCGAAGGACGATCGACGCCCCAAGAGCGATCAGCGGCGGTGGCGTGTCGCCGATGGGCGAACCGTTGGCGATATTGGCGCCGATCGTGCCGACATTGCGCACCTGCTCGCCGCCGATGCGGTCCCACAGCTCGCGAAGCTGCGGCAGGCGACGGCCGATGGCGCCGAACGCCTCGGTATAGGTGACGCCCGCACCGAACGTGATGGCGGTGTCGCTCTCTTCGATCCGGTGCATTTGCGGCACCTCGCCGATAAAGATCATCGGGCCAATGTCGCGCATGAATTTGGTGACCCAAAGGCCGACATCGGTGGCGCCGGAAACGAGCGTGCCGGTCGGGTTCTGCTCGAACACCTCGGCGAGGTCATCGACCGAAGCGGGCACGATGATGCGGTTCTTGCCCGAGCCGATATCGACACGCTTGCCGTCGCGCAGCGCCATCACGCGCTGCTTCATGCTCTCGCGGTGGGCGACCAGCGGGTCGTCGCCGACCGCGCCATAGGCCGAAATCGCCTGGCCGGCCTTGATGATCGGCGAATAGCCGGTGCAGCGGCAGAGATTGCCCTGCAGCGCCTTCTCGATGGCGCCGACGGACGGGTTGGCATCCTGCATCCACAGACCATAGAGCGACATCACGATGCCCGGCGTGCAGAACCCGCACTGGCTGCCGTGATTGTCGACCATCGCCTGCTGCACCGGATGAAGCGGGCTGTTGGCGGCGCTCAGATGCTCGATGGTGACGATGTGGGTCGCGTCGAGGCTGCCGACGAAACTGATGCAGGCGTTCACCGACTCATAGACCAGCTCGTCGCCGCTCATCCGGCCGACTAGCACGGTGCAGGCGCCGCAATCGCCCTCGGCGCAGCCCTCTTTCGAGCCGACCATCCGCCGGTCGAGCCGGAGGTAGTCGAGGAGAGTGCGGGTGGCGGAGATATCGCTGAGAACGACGTCTTCGTCGTTGAGGATAAAGCGTAGTTCGGAGCGGGTATCAGTCATGTCAGCTGCCCCGATAGGTGGAATAGCCATAGGGCGAGACCAGCAGCGGCACATGGTAGTGCGCGGCCTCGCTCATAACGAAGCGCACCGGCACCGTATCGAGGAAGGGCGAGGCAAGTTCCACGCCGATGCGCTCGAAATACTGGCCGACATGGAAGATCAGCTCGTAGCTGCCGAGGTGGAAGCGATCGCCCTCGAGCAGCGGCTGGTCGACGCGACCATCGGCATTGGTGTGCCCGGACCAGATGTGATGGGTATGATCGCCATGCACCATGAGGAGATCGAGCCGCATCCCCGCGGCAGGTTTTCCGTGCGTGGTGTCGAGAACATGCGTCGTCAGGCGTGCTGCACCCGCCATATACTCACCCTTCGCCCCGGGCCTGTGACGCCCGCCCCGGCCGCCGCTTGCCGATGAGGCACTACGTCAAGATTGCACGACTATTGAGCAAATCCGCCCCGGTTGAAAGAGGGTCGTTGGCAGTTTTTTACCAACTGGTCCACTTTCTGCTGCCTTGCGTTGCGAGGCGCCGCTCGCGATAAATCGCGCGAACAGCTCGAGGTGCACCCATGCGTTATCCCCGCAACATGCAGGGCTACGGCCCGAATCCCCCGCATGCGCAGTGGCCAGGCGGCGCCAACGTCGCGGTGCAGTTCGTCCTCAATTACGAGGAAGGCGGCGAGAACAATATCCTTCATGGCGATGCTGCGTCCGAGGCCTTCCTCGTCGACGTGATCGGCGCAGTGCCATGGGTGGGTAAGCGCCATTGGAACGTCGAGTCGATGTATGAATACGGCGCCCGCGCCGGCTTCTGGCGGCTGCACCGGCTGTTCACCGGGCTCAACCTGCCGGTCACAGTCTATGGCGTCGCGACTGCGCTGCAGCGCGCCCCCGAGCAGACGAGGGCCATGCTCGATGCCGGCTGGGAAATCGCCAGCCATGGGCTCAAGTGGATCGACTATCGCGACCACGATATCGAGCACGAGCGGCTCGACCTGCATGCGGCGGTGAAACTCCATACCGAGGTCACGGGCACGCGCCCGACCGGCTGGTATTGCGGCCGGACCTCGGTGAACACGGTCGACCTCGCCAGCGAGGAAGGCGGCTTCACCTATGTGTCGGACACTTATGACGACGACCTGCCCTATTATCGCGAGCACATGGGCTCGCCGCAGCTGATCATCCCCTACTCGCTCGCCACCAACGACATGCGCTTCACCACCGCGTCGGGCTTCGCCAATGGCGAGGAGTATTTCCAGATGCTCAAGGACTCGTTCGACGTCCTCTGGGACGAAGGCGAGGCCGGCAGCCCCAAGATGATGTCGATCGGCCTCCACTGCCGGCTGGTCGGCATGCCGGGCCGCTTTGCCGGGCTGAAGCGCTTCGTCGACTACATCATGAGCAAGGACAAGGTCTGGATCGCCAAGCGCATCGACATTGCCGAGCACTGGATCGCGACCAATCCCTACGTGAAGCCGGAAATCGTGCCAAGCGAGCTGGCCTACGACGATTTCGCGCAGTTGTTCGGCAACGTGTTCGAGCATTCCGAATGGGTCGCCGAACGCGCCTTCAGGGGCGAGATGGGACCGGTGCACGACACCGCCACGGGCCTACACGCCCTGATGTGCCAGGTGTTCCGTGCCGCCAGCGACGAGGAGCGGCTGGGCGTGCTGAACGCGCACCCCGACCTTGCCGGCAAGCTTGCGGCGGCGAAGCGCCTCACCGCGTCGTCGGAGGCCGAGCAGGCCTCCGCCGGGCTCGATGCGCTGACCGATGGCGAGCGTGCGGCGTTCACCGCACACAATGCGGCCTATGTGGAGAAGTTCGGCTTCCCCTTCATCATCGCGGTGCGGGACAACACCAAGTCGCAAATCCTCGCAGCGTTCGAGACGCGGCTGAAGAACTCGCGCGAAGCCGAATTCGCCACCGCCTGCAAGCAGGTGGAGCGGATCGCCGAGCTGCGGATACGGCAGATTCTGGGCTGAATCAGGCACCGACAGACCGCGCTTGACTTCGCTCGCTTCATTCTATAACCATATCGCTATATACACGATTGGTTATGAACATGAGCCCCACGCCTTGCCAGCTCGATCTGACCTTTGCGGCACTGTCCGATCCCACACGCCGGGCCATTCTTGCCCGGCTGGCGCAGGGGGAAGCGACGGTGAACGAGCTGGTCGAGCCGTTCGAGATGAGCCAGCCGGCGATCTCCAAGCACATTAAGGTGCTTGAGGCCGCCGGGCTCGTGACGCGCGGCAAGGACGCCCAGCGCCGGCCCGTGCGCATCGAGGCGGCGCCAATGGCGGCGGCGGTCGGCTGGCTCGAGGAGTTCCGCAAGTTCTGGGAGACGAGCTACGGCCGGCTCGATGGGCTCCTGGCCGAGCTGCAGAGCCTCACCCCCAAATCCGACAAGAAGAACTGAGGAGCCGCCCGATGATGCCGCCGCTCGAAATCACCCTGCCCTCCGACCGTGAGATCGCCATCACCCGCACGTTCCGGGCGCCGGCCGAACTGGTGTTCGACTGCTGGACCATCCCGGCGCTGATCAAGCGCTGGCTCGGGTTCGCCGACTGGGAGTTCATCACTTGCGAGTTCGATGCCCGGGTCGGCGGCAAGTGGCGCTTCGTGACGCGCAGCCCCAACGGTTTCGAGATGGGTTCGGGGGGCGAGGTGCTGGAACTCAACCGGCCCAACTGGATCAAGACCGATGAGCTCTATGACCAGGACTGGACCGGCGGCAAGACCATCGTCACCAACCGCCTGACCGAGGTCGGGGGCATCACCACGTCGGTGGTGACGGTGCTGTATCCGACCAAGGAGGCCCGCGACGGCGCCAGGGCGACGCCGATGGCGGACGGAATGGAGACCGGCTTCAAGCGTCTCGACGAGCTGCTGGCCAACATGCCGGCCTACTGACCGGCACGACGATTTTCGACTGCACCTGCTCTCCGGCGCGTTGCGTGCCGGTGAACGGGAAAGCTCAACCCAAGCGAGGAGACTTCAAATGCCTGCCAAAACCATCATGCCGTGCCTGTGGATCGACGACCGCATCGAGGAAATGGTCAACTTCTACGTCGCGACCTTCAAGGACGCCGAGATCCGCGACGTCAGCCGCTATCCCGACGGCCGGGTGCTGACCATGCATTTTCGCCTGAAGGACCAGGAGTTCATGGCGCTTAACGGCGGCGCGACCTTCAAGTTCAACGAGTCCGTTTCGTTTTCGGTGGATTGCAAGGACCAGACCGAGATCGACCACTACTGGAACACCCTGACCGCCAATGGCGGCGAGGAATCCATGTGCGGCTGGCTGAAGGACAGGTTCGGGCTGAGTTGGCAGATCGTGCCCAACAACGTCATGAGCATCGTCTGGGACCCGAAGAATCCCGAGGGCGCGGCCCGCGCACAGCAGGCCATGTTCCAGATGCGCAAGCTCGTGATCGCCGACCTCGAGAAGGCCTATGCCGGCAAGTGATGCGCTGACCGCCAATACCGTCCTCGCCCGGCTGCTCGCTCTGCAATCGGACGAGGAGCAGGAAAAATACCGGCGCTACTTCCCGCACGTGTTTGCAGCCGAGGCCGACGGCACGGGTCGCGACCGCTTCATCGGCGTACGCATGGGCGCGGTGTTTGCGATCGCCAAGGAGATGGCGGCACTGTCGCCCGGCGAGATCGAGACGCTGTTGGAGTCGAACATCCACGAAGTGCGGGCGGCAGCGATGAGCATCATGGCCAAGCAATACGCGGCCAAAAAGACCACGCCGGAGCGGCGGCAGCGGCTGTTCGACCTCTATCTGCGCCGCCATGACCGGATAAACGACTGGGACCTCGTCGATCTCGCCGCCTGGCACGTGATCGGCCCGCATCTGGTGGGCGGCGAGCGAGAACAACTATACCGACTGGCGGAGTCGCCGAACATGTGGGAGCGGCGGACGGCGATCCTTGCGACCTTCGCCTTCATCAGGCGCGGGGAATATGCCGACACCCTGGCCCTCGCCGAAAAGCTGATGGCCGATCCGGAAGACCTGGTCGTGAAGGCGGTCGGCTGGATGCTGCGGTCCATCGGCGACCGCACTGTGCTCACCACCTTCCTCGACCGTCACGCCGGGACCATGCCACGGGTGATGCTGCGCAATGCGCTGGAGCACTTTTGTCCCGAGGAGCGGGCGCACTACCTGGGGCTGGGCAAGACGCAGGCCAGCGGCTAGTCGCCCCCACCACCGTCGCCACCGCCTCCGGAGTCGGAACTGTCGCCAGCGTCATTGTCGCGTGGGTTGCGGCCAGATCCGTCCGAACCGCCGACATAGCCGCCTGCATCCCCATCGCCACGACGACGCTTGCGTCTCGACGGTGGCAGCAGGCTGGAGGTGAACCATCCGATCGCGAACAGCAGCAGGCCGCCCAGCGCGATTAGTATCGGCAGGTAGTCCATCGGCTAGCGGCCTGAGGGATCGGGATGGTGGGGGTCTTCGGGTTCGCCGTCTTCCCAAGCGATATCGTTGGCCGGCTTCTGTGGCGTTGCAGCCGACAGACTGTCCAGCCAGCGGCGGAAGGCGCGGCCTGCCCCCTCGATCTGGTGCTGATCGATGAGCGGACGATGCGGCTGTTGCGGCGAGGTCGTAGCCATGATGCGCTCAGTGTGCGCCGCATTTCCTAAGCTTTTCTGACGCCTGCGCCGCATCTTTGGGTGAGCGCGGGAACGCCCGCGTAAGTTTTGTCGGGGTCTGCCCAGCCCGGATCAAGAGGCCCCCTGTCCCGGCCCCGCCTTCTGCGCTAAGAGGGCTGATCGACCACGAGAATTGCGCTGAATGGCCCCCACCTATACGAGCCCGATCGCCGGCCTGCCTGACCAGATGGCGCTGCATACCGGGCGCGCCGTGTTCACCGAGGCCTACGCGTTCATTCCGCGCGGCGTGATGCGCGACATCGTGACGAGCTACCTGCCGCACTGGACCGAGACGCGCGCCTGGGTGATCGCCCGGCCGATGACCGGGTTCTCGGAAACGTTCTCGCAGTACGTGATGGAAGTGTTCCCCGGCGGCGGCAGCCAGCGGCCCGATACCAACCCTGAGGCGGAGAGCGTGATCTTCGTCGTCGAGGGCCTCGCGACGCTCACCATCGAGGGCAAGACCCATGTGATGCGTCCCGGCGGCTACGCCTTCCTGCCACCGGGGTACACCTGGAGCTTCGCGAACAAAGGCGAAGTGCCCACCCGTTTCCACTGGATCCGCAAGCGCTATGAAGTCGTCGAGGGCATCGATGTCCCGGCTCCATTCGTCGCCAATGAGCAGGACGAGCCGGTGGTGTGGATGCCCGACACCAACATGACCTGGGGCACGACCCGCTTCGTCGACCCGGCGGACCTGCGCTACGACATGCACGTCAACATCGTGACGCTAGAGCCCGGCGCGGTGATCCCGTTCGAGGAAACGCACGTGATGGAGCACGGACTCTACGTGCTCGAGGGCAAGGCCGTGTACCGGCTGAATCGCGATTGGGTAGAGGTCGATGCCGGCGACTTCATGTGGCTGCGCGCGTTCTGCCCGCAGGCCTGCTACGCCGGCCCGAACCGCTTCCGGTACCTCCTCTACAAAGACGTCAACCGCCACATGAAGCTGGGGCTCTGAGGTGCGGACCGTCGTCATCGAGCCGCTGACGCGCGAGGCCTACGCCCCGTTCGGCCAGGTGATCGAGATCGAGGGCGCTCACCATTACCCGATCAATGGCGGCATGACCGAGCGCTACCATGATCTCGCCCGGGTCGAGCTCGGCGGCGTCCATCCGCGCCCGTTGGTCTCCATTGCCCGCGGACAGCCTTATGCGCTGCCGCTGACGCTGAAGATGGTAGAGCGCCACCCGCTCGGCAGCCAGGCCTTCTACCCGCTGGCGCAGCGGCCGTTCCTGTCGATCGTCTGCCCCGATGAAGGTGGCGTGCCGGGCATGCCGCGTGCGTTCCTCTGCGCGCCGGGACAGGGCATCAACATGGCGATGAACACCTGGCACGGCGTGCTGACCCCGCTCGGTGAAGTCACCGACTTCCTGATCGTCGACCGCGGCGGCGAGGGCAATAACCTGGAAGAGCACTTCTTCGAAGAGCCCTGGCTGGTCGTCGAGCGCGGCTGACGCGTTTACCTGAACACCAGCCGGGCATCGCGGCGGCGTTGTATTTCCTCCATAATCGCGTGGCTAACTTCCCGCCGCGGGGACGAGGCTTGGAGGACGCTCATGCGCATGATTGCTGCAGTGCTGGCCCTGTTGCTGACGCTTGCCGGACCTGCCATGGCGGCGCGAGTGACGCTCAGCGGCGAAGTGACCTACCGCGAACGCATCGCGCTGCCGCCCAATGGCGTGCTGACCATTTCGCTCATCGATCTAGAGGCGCCGGCCGGGCCGCGGGTTTCGGCCCAGGGCAAGATCGCGACGCCCGGCCAGGTCCCGTTGAGCTTTACGTTGAATTTCGAGGACAGCGTGATCCTGCCCAACCACAAATATGCGCTGACCTCAACGATCGCCGCCGAAGACGGCGCGATCTGGTTCCTGAGCGCGGAGCCCTATCCGGTGGAGCCGCTGGCGCCCGCGGCCCCCATTGTGCTGGTGCTGAACCGGCCGGCTCCGGAGGCGACGGAGCCTCCCGAGGCAACGGAGACCCCCACGGTCACCGAGGAGGCCGTGCTCGTGCCCGAACCCATCGCACCACTGCCGCCGCCCATTCTCGACATCACCTGGCGCGCCACCAGCATTGGCGGCAATCCAGTGGGTCGGCTGATCGTCTCCTCGCTGTCGATTGCCCAGGACATGCGGGCCGGCGGCCGGGGCGGCTGCAACTCCTGGTTTGCGCAGGCCGAGCTCAACGACACCAACCTGCTGTTCTCGGCGGTCGCGGCGACACGCATGGCGTGCCTCTCGGACGACGCCACCGCGCAGGAGGACGCCTTCTTCGCAGCCCTCGCCGCAACGCGCCGCTGGCGCCTCGATGGCGATGTGCTGACGCTGCTCGACGGGGCCAACGCCACGCTCGCCGTGCTGGAGAAATCCGCGTTCTAGTTGACGCGACCGCCTTGCTCGCCTCAGCTAGGGCAACCCAGCGGAGACCTGCATGACCACGCCCGATCTCATCTCGCGCCTGCTCGACGTGATGGAGTTCGACCTGTTGCCGCGAACCAGGCGCGGCGTGGGCGGCGGCAACAAGCTGTTCGGCGCGGCGATCCTGAGGAAATCCGACTGGTCGCTGGTGGTGGCCGAAACCAATAACGAGACCGAGAACCCGATCTGGCATGGCGAGATGCACGCCATCCGCCGCTTCTACGAAATCCCTGCTGCCGAGCGCCCTGCCCCGAAGGACTGCCTGTTTCTTGCGACCCACGAGCCGTGCTCGCTTTGCCTCAGCGGCATCACCTGGGGCGGCTTCGACAACTTCTATTATCTGTTCAGCTACGAGGACACGCGCGACGCCTTCGGCATTCCGCACGACATCCGCATCCTCCAGGAAGTCTACGCCGTGCCGGACCCGGATCGCGGCTACGTGCCGGCCGGACGACCGCTCTACAACCGCAAGAACGCGTTCTTCGAGGCGCACGGCATCCAGCCGATGATTGCGGGCCTCGACCGCTCGCACAAGGAGAGCCTGGTCGAGCGCGTCGACAACCTCAATGCCGCCTACAACGACCTGTCGGCCACCTATCAGGCCGACAAGGGCAACAAGGGCATCCCGCTCAGTTGATGATGTCGCCTATCCCAGGCTGACAACGCTCGCGGCGGCGAAAGCCAGCACTGCAAGTACGGTCGCAAAGACGACAATGAGCACAACCTGCACGGTCGTGCTCATCGGACGCGGACGCTGGCCCGGCTCAGTGCTCATTTCGAGCCTTAGAGCGATGCCACGGCGGCGGGAACCGCAGTTTCGGTGGGCAAGGCGGATGCGGCCAGCGCAAGTGTCGCCATCGACATCGCAAACAGGGCAACGAGTGCGAACTTGATCATTTTGGATCCCCGGGTCGTGTCGGCGCCTCGCGCCGGTGTTCATCTTGATGTCGACAATGCGACCTTCGCGTTGAACGTTCCCGGAATTACCCGTTTATCTGCCATTCAGCTTCGACATGACTAACGGCTAGTCGCGCGGGACGCGGCGATCCGACGGGCGGGGAGAAGGCTGCAGCAGCGGGTCGGTGGCAACGGGCATGCCGGGTAGCGGCCCCTCGATGGGCAGCTCGACATCATCCTCGGCTTCCGGAAGATCGGCGGGGATTTCGCTCGGCTGGCTCGAGCCGGGAGAGGGTTTGCGCGGATCGGGCATCGTGTCCTCCGTTGATGGTCGGTGCGACGATCAACGGAGGGGAGATGGCTTCGTTCCCGGATCAGACGGCGGAGGCGGCGCGACGGGCGCGGCCCGCATCCTTCTGCTTCTTGTTCCAGCGCTGCTTGTTGGCCTTGGGCGGCACGGCCGGACCCGAGCCGGTCGGCTTTTCCCACCAGCCCGGAGCGGTGGCTGCTGCGCCGCCGTTGCGCGACACGTTGCTGCCAGTGCCGCTACCGCCGCGCACCTGCTGCTCGTTGCCGCCTACGGGAGCGTCGTGACCGCGACGGCCATCCATGATCGCCGCCTTCTTGGCGCCCGAGAAATGGCGGCCACCATTGGCCTGCTTGCGCTGGCCGCCAGCCGGGCGCTCGCCCTGCGGACGGCCACCACCACGGTTCTGCGCCTGCTTGGCCGGCGTCTTGACGATCGGCTGCTTCACAACTTCGGAGGCCGGAATGACTTCACCACCGGCGCCCTTGAGCTCACCCGAGATCGGCAGGGTGCGCCGGATCAGGCGCTCGACATCGCGGAGCTTGCTCCGTTCGGTGCCGTCGCACAGCGTGATCGCTTCACCGGAGGCGCCATTACGGCCGGTGCGGCCGATGCGGTGCACGTAGTTCTCGGGATCGTCGGGCAGCTCGTAGTTGATGACGTGGGTGATGTTCTGCACGTCGATGCCGCGGGCCGCGATATCAGTGGCGACCAGCAGCCGGACTTCGCCCGAGGCGAAGCCCTTGAGGGCGGCCTGGCGGGCATTGTTCGACTTGTTGCCGTGGATGGCTGCGGCGACATGGCCGTCGGCCTCGAGGTTCTTCGCGACGCGGTCGGCGCCGTGCTTGGTGCGCGAGAAGATGATGACGCGGCTCAGCGCCGGGTCCTTCAACAGCGTGTTCAGCACGCCGCGCTTTTCCTTCGAGCCCGAAAGGATGACGCGCTGCTCGATGGTGCCGACCGTCTGGGCCGGCGGATTGGCTTCGACGCGCACTGGGTCGTTGAGCAGGCCCTTGGCGAGATCGGCGATCTCGGGCGCCATGGTGGCCGAGAACATTGCCGTCTGCCGGCGCGGACCGATGGCGGCCGCGATCTGCTTCACCGCATTGATGAAGCCCATGTCGAGCATGCGGTCGGCCTCGTCGAGGACCAGCCAGCGCGTCTCGGTGAGCTTGAGCTTGCGGTCGTCGATCAGGTCCTTGAGGCGGCCGGGCGTGGCGATGACGACATCGACGCCGCGGGCGATCTTCTGGATCTGGCCGCCGCGCGAGGCGCCGCCAAGGACCAGCACCGTCGAGAGCTTGGTGCCCGCCAGCTTGTGCAGCACTTCATCGATCTGCACCGCGAGTTCGCGGGTCGGCGCGAGGATGAGGGCGCGGGTGGTCATCGGGTTCGGACGGCCACCAAGCGCGGCGATGCCAGCAAGGATTGGCAGGCCGAAGGCCGCGGTCTTGCCCGACCCGGTCTGGGCGATACCCATGATATCGCGGCGTTCGAGCTGGGGCGGAATGGCCTTGGCCTGGATTGGCGTCGGCGTATCGAAACCGGCGGCGGTCAGCGCGCTGACGAGCTGCGCGGAAAGGCCGAGTTCGGAGAAGGATTTGGTCAAGATGATACTTTCTGTGCCGCGCTCCGGGCCAATCGGTGCGCGAGTGTCGCCGGAGGCCCATCTTGGGCTCGGCGTGTTCGATATATGCAATGGCAGCTGGATTGCCGCACGGTTGCGCTGTCTCCCGGTGGTCCGCCTGTGCGGAGCATTCCCGGGGCACTTCGCCGCTCACCGTTTTGGCCAGTAAGAAGAGAAGCCCATCGCGCTACATAGCGCGAATGGGCCGCATATGGGGCAAAGCGCTCGATTTGGCAAGAGCGGGGCTGGTATGCGGGTTCGCGACCGGAGGTGCCGGAGTTCATGAGACCCCGGCCACGCACCTCGTCGTTGAAGCGGATGCTCCTTGGGCAAGAGCTAGTAGCACCCGCTGTTCGAAGGCAGTGTGGATGCGATCCGAACGACCCCTGACTAGCGGGCCGGGACGGCGCCCGGCAAGGGCAATGTCGCTCTTCCACAGCGCCGGGCGATCAGACTTCAGTCGATGATCTCGCCGCCGCCCTCGGCCCTCATCCGCGCGAGACCGTCGCGCATGGCCTGCAGCTGTTCGGGCGGATGGCCGACCCAATCGACGACTTCACCGACGACGCGGAGCGGCTGCTGTGAGCGGTAGGATTTTGTCGGATTGCCGGGGAATTTCTTGTCGGTGAGGTTGGGGTCATCGAAAAACGGCCCGGTCGGCTCGACGATGTAGATGCGGCCCCGGCCCTCGCCCACGGCGAGTTCGGCGCCCCAGGTGGCGGCTTCGAGCGTGGCCGAGAAGTAGATCCACGACGAAGTCAGGTCCGCCTTGAAGTTGGATCTGCGGCCGGCGACGAGCAGGTCGCCGACGGCGAGGTCGGCGCGCGTGCCGTGATAGAATGGGCCGTCGCTGAGCGGATGGTTTGGCATGGTGGGCTCCCAAGGTTTGTTCCGAGGGTGCGGATACTAAGTCGCCCACCGGGACTTGATTCAAGTCCCTTGCGCTCCATATTTGAGAAGTGGGAGGTGGCAGCAGCACTCCCGATTTAGTTCACAATTCGAATGTAATCGCCGCACGTTCGTATAGACTGGGCAGCGTCAGGGCACGAATCGTCCTTTACGGGCGGGGCCGCCAAACGCATCCACAATGCCGGCGGTCTCGCCCACTCCCTGGTCAAATCCCGCCGTACCAATCGTAGCCCTGATCCGGCCAATAGCCGCCCTGCCCGCGGCCGTACTGGCTGAAGCCGTCGGCGACCTCGATAGTGTGCACGTATTTCGGCTGCTTGTAGCCGAGCGCGCGCTCGATGCGGACGCGGACCGGAGCACCGTTCTCGACCGGCAGCGTCTCGTCGTTGAGCCCGAAGGCGGCGATCGTCTGTGGGTGAAAGGCGTCGACCAGGTCACAGCTCTCGTAATACGGAAGCGGGCCAGACAGGCCGCCGCCGAGCAGGTCGTAGCAGTGGAAGACGAGGAACTTTGCTCCCGGCTTCACCTTGGCCTCGTCGAGCAGCCGGCTGAGCCGGACACCGGTCCACTTGGCGATGCAGCTCCAGCCTTCGACGCAATCATGCCGGGTGATCTGGCTCTGCGACGGCATGTTGCGGAGTTCGGTGAGCGTATATTCCTTCGGCGTCTCGACGAGGCCGGTGATCTTCAGCCGGTAGTCGACAAAGCCGGTGTCGAACAGCTGCTGGTAGTCGGGCACGTTGCTGCGTGGATCGGTGGAGCCATTGGGGCGCTGGCCCTGGCGGATTTCGCTGGCCGCGAACTCCTTGGCCAGCGCCTGGTCACCCACCAGCGCACGCTGAGCCGCATAGGTGAGCTCGTTGGCGCGCTCGAGGAAGTTGCGCACGCCATTGTCGCGCTGGGCGAGGAAATCGAACTCGCTGCAGCCTGCCAGCATAAGCGAGGCGCCGGAGGCAGCGCCAAGTCCGAGGAGGCGGCGGCGATTGAGGATCAGCTTGCTCATTCGGCTTTCTCTCCCTTGGCGGGATCAGGCTCGGTGCCGGGGCTGGTGCGGTAGTAGCCGGTGATCATCGAGCGGAGTTCGTTGAACGGTCCGGCAAGGACGACCATGACGACATGGACGACGAAAAACAGGACCAGCAGCATCATGACGATGAAGTGGATGGTGCGCGCCGTCTGCCGTCCGCCGAACACTTCGACCAGCCACGGCCAGCCGGCATTCATCGTCGGCGACATCGAGAGCCCGGTTAGGATGATCAGCGGGAAGAGGACGAAGAACACGCCGAAATACGCGACCTTCTGCAGCGGCGAATAGCTGCGCCTATGCACGAAACGGAAGACGATGTGGTCCCAGATGTCCCTGGGCAGCTCGCGGATATCGCGCGGCTTGAGGATGACGTCGCGCCATAGGTGGCCGTTAGCGAGGCTCGCGACCAGCCAGACGGCGAGCGTGATCACCAGCACCCAGGCAAAGAAGAAATGCACCACCCGGCCGGTCGCGAGATCGCGCATCGATGGGATGGTGGCCCAGGCCGGGAAACCGACATAGTTGGGTCGCGCTTCCGGCCCGCTCATGCCGAGGACGCCGGTGGTATCGAACTTCTGGCCGAAGATGGTGGTGAAGCCGCGGGGGCCGGCATCGGTGTTCTCTGCGCCGATCCTGAGGATCTCGTTGTTGAACTCGAAGCCAGACTGCTGGCCGATATAGAGCGCCGGATGGGCGTTCCAGATCTGCAGGCCCGAGAGCAGGAGGAAGAACATCGCGATCACCCACACCCAATGGGTGATGCGCGTGAAGATCGACTGGCGATAGACCAGCGGACCCTTCGGCTTTGTCGGCTTCTCCGCAACGAGGCTGTCGATCGCCTGGTCGGTCATCCCTTCCCCCTGTTCGCGCCCGAACAATCGCTGAAGCAACGACTGTTCGGGATGCCTGTGCAGCCTATCACGGACAGTTTATTGCGCCGGCGCCATTGCGTCGCCAGACATCGCGTTCGGCGCCATGGCCTCCGGCGCCATCGGCGAGGACATCATGGCGTCGGCCATGAGCAGGTCATGCACGGTGTGGCAGGCCTTGGTATTGTCGGCCTGCATCATGGCGTCGGCCGCCATCGCCGCCTTCTCGAGGCACATCGCCATCATCTGGTCGGGCGTCATCATCATTTCCGTGCCCATTGCGTCGGTCGACATCGGCGAGGACATGGCGTCCTGCGCAATGGCGGCACCGGAGCCGAACGCGGCGACGATCAGGGCGAGGGCTAGGATGGTGGATTTCATATGAGTTCTCCCGTTGGCCGCCGCGATGGCGGTTACGAAGCTGGAGTTCGCGACGGCGACGGACGCGGTTACCGCTTCACGGGCAAGTGATTGCGAGACAGCTTCGGCGCCGCGATGTAACCTCGCGCCGACGGCCAACGAACACAGGTCCAATGAGCATCGCCGGGGACATGGAAGCGCGCCTGCGCCCGCTGATGCTGAAGGCGCTCGACGGCGACGCCGCGGCCTATCGGCTGCTGCTGACTGACCTGCGCCAGCACCTGGTGCGCTACTTCGCGCGCCGCCTCGCCCCGTCGCTGGCCGCAAACGCCGACGACCTGGTTCAGGAGACGCTGTTGTCCATTCATGCCAAGCGCATGACCTACGACCGCAACCAGCCGTTCACGGCCTGGGTGCACGCGATCGCCCGCTACAAGCTGATCGACCATTTCCGCCGCCACAAGCTGCGCGCCACCCTGCCGCTCGAGGAGGACGCGGCCGTGTTCGCCGACGACGACAGCGAGGCGACGACGGCGCGGCTCGACGTCGAGGCAGCGCTCGCGACCATTCCTGCCAAGCCGGCCGAGTTGATCCGGCAGACCAAGCTCGAGGGCGCCTCGGTGGCCGATGCGGCGGCGCGGCTGGGGATGAGCGAGACCGCGGCGAAGGTGTCGATCCATCGCGGCCTGAAGTCGCTCGCGGCACGGTTCGGAGGCAAGGCCGATGGCTGACGAACTGATCGACAGGCTGACCGACGAACTGACTCCCATGCCGCGTCATACGCTGGCGCTGCGGCTGCTCGGCTGGACGGCGGCCGGTGTCGCGGTGGCGGCGGTGCTGATGCTGACCTGGCTCGGCATGCGCACGGATCTCATGGACGCGGCAGGCACCATGATGTTCTGGAGCAAGTTCGCCTTCACCGGCATCTTCGCGGTGCTGGGCGGGATCGCCGCCCTGCACCTGTCGCGACCGGGCGGCAGCATGGCGCGAGTCGCGGTATGGATCGTCGGGCTGATCGCGCTGATGGGCATAGGGGGCATCGTCCAGATGCTGATCATGGGGCCCGATCACATGCGGACGCTCACCCTCGGTGGGTCGGCCCTGCTCTGCCCCTTCTACATCGTCGCGCTGTCGGTGCCGGTCTATGCCACGACGATCCTCGGTATGCGCCGGGCAGCGCCGACCAACCCGACGCTCGCCGGCTTTGCCGCCGGACTGCTGGCCGGCGGCGCTGCGACCTGGGTTTATGCCTTCCACTGCACCGAAAGCGGCATGCCCTTCGTCACCATCTGGTACACGCTGGGCGTGCTGATCGTCGCCGGGCTCGGCGCCCTGATCGGACGCTTCGCTCTGCGCTGGTGATCAGGCCTCGTCGCGCGCGGCCCAGTTGATGCCGCGGCGGAGGATCGTCGCCATGTTGGGGTTCTCGAACTCGGTGGCGCGGTGGCCCAGCGTCGAGTGGAACACCTTGCCGGCGCCGTAGAGCCGCTTCCAGACTACCGGCATCACGACGCCCTTGGTCCAGGCGGCGTGCTGGCCCGAGAAGGTGGTGGTGGCGAGCACTTCGACCGAGGGGTCCATGTGCATGTAGTACTGCTCAGAGGTGTAGGGGAACGAGGCCGGCAGCCCGGCCATGATCGGGTCCTCGGGCTTGGTCACATCGACAGTGTAGTCGATGATGTTGCCCGGATGCGCGACCCACTGGCCACCGACGACGAACTGGTAGTCGACCGCATCGCGGAAGGCATCGCTCATGCCGCCATGGTGGCCGGCGAGGCCGACGCCACCTTCGATCGCCTTAACGAGATTGGCCAGCGGCTCCTTTTCGATCTTGCTCATCGTGTAGACGGGGATGATGAGGCTCAGCTCATGGATCGCCGGGTCGGCGAGGACGCTCAGGTCCGTCTCGACGCGGACGGAATAGCCGTCCTCGTGCAGCCAGCGCCGGTAGATCGCCGCGCACTCCTCGGGATCATGCCCGTTCCAACCACCCCAGACGATCAAGGCACTACGCATAGGAGACTCCCGCGACCCGCAAAACGGGGCGCAGAGTACTCAATCGCGCCGTTGAGCCAAGCCCAAAAGCGCATGGCGCTCGCCCTTCCGCTCACCGGCGATCTATAGTTAACTCGCTGCTCCACTGGAGTTGCGGCGACGGCCTGTGGACATGGCCACACCTGTTGCAGCGGCGTTGCATTCGAGTGCGAGAAGGGTCCGGGTCAACCGGACTCCAAGCAAAGGACAGGGATTTATGAAAAAGCTCTTGCTCGGCGCCTCGGCGCTGGCGCTTACGGCCGGATTTGCCGGCGCGGCGCAGGCCGAATTCTCGCTCACCATCCTGCACATCAACGATTTCCATTCCCGCTTCGAGTCGATCACCGGCACCGATTCCACCTGCGATGCCGAGGGTGAGGCAGCCGGCGAGTGCTTCGGTGGCGTCGCGCGCCTAAAGACCGCCATCGATGCCGAGAAGGCGGCGGCAACGGCGGCGGGTCAGAACGTCGTGCTGCTGTCGGCCGGCGACAATTTCCAGGGCTCCCTGTTCTATACCCAGTACAAGTCCGAGATCGTGTCGGACTTCATGAACGACATGGGCTTTGACGTGGTCGCCACCGGCAACCACGAGTTCGACGACGGCCCAGCCGAGTTCGCGAAATTCCTCGCCTCGGCCAACTTCCCGATCATCGGCGGCAACTACGACACCACCAACGACCCGGACCTCAAGGGCCTGCCCCCGGGCGTCATCGTGCTCAACATTGGCGGCGAAAAGCTCGGCATCATCGGTGCCACCACCGAAGAGACGCCCGACATTGCCTCTCCCGGCCCGAACGTGGCCTTCGAGAGCGTCACCGAATACGTGAAGGGCGCTGTCGGCGGCCTCGAGTCGGCCGGGATCAACAAGATCATCGTGCTCAGCCACATCGGCTATACCGTTGACCAGGACCTTGCAGCGGCCGTCTCCGGCATTGACCTGATCGTCGGCGGCCATTCGCATACCTTCCTCGGCACCGGCGAAGGCGAGGCTGGCCCCTATCCCACCCTCGTCAAGAACCCCGACGGCGTTGACGTGCCGATCGTTTCGGCCGGCCAGTACGGCAAGCTCCTCGGCGACATCACCGTGACCTGGGACGATGACGGCAAGGTCGTCTCGGCCGAAGGCGCGCCGATCCTGCTCGATGCTTCGGTCACTCCCGACCAAGGCTTCCTCGACCGCGTTGCCGCCATGGGCGCGCCGCTCGAGGCGCTGAAGGCGGAAGTCATCGGCGTTGCGACCTCGGTGATCGAGGGCGACCGTAACGTCTGCCGTGTGATGGAATGCGCCATGGGCAACCTCGTGGCCGATGCACAGCTCGACCGCGTTGCCGACCAGGGCGTCACCATCTCGATCGCCAACTCGGGCGGCCTGCGCGCCACGATCGACGAGGGCGAGATCACCATGGGCGAAGTGCTGACCGTGCTCCCCTTCTCGAACACGCTCGCGACCTTCCAGATCAGCGGCGCCGACATCGTCGCCTCGCTCGAGAACGGCGTCAGCCAGATCGAGGATGTGGCTGGTCGCTTCCCGCAGGTCGCGGGGCTCCACTACACGTTCGATATCTCCAAGCCCGTCGGCGAGCGCATCTCCGACGTGCTGGTCGCCTCTGGCGACGACTGGGTGCCGATCGATCCTGCGGCGACCTATGGCGTGGTGACCAACAACTACGTCCGCGGTGGCGGCGACGGCTACGCCCTGTTCGGCTCTAACGCCACCGAGGTCTACGACTTCGGCCCGCCGCTCGAGAAGGTCGTGGCCGACTACATCGCCGAACTGGGCGGTGAGTACACCCCGTACACGGATGGCCGCATCACCGATGCTTCGCCCGCTGCTCCTGCCGAGCCGGCTCCTGTAGAGGCGGCCCCGGCAGCCCCTGCCGCTGAGCCCGCTGCTTCGGCCGCACCTGCTCCGGAAGCACCGGCGGCGATGGAGGCTCCCGCGATGGAAGCTCCGGCAATGGAGGCTCCCGCGATGGCCCCGGCTGCTCCGGCGACGCCGTAAGCTCTGGTTACGCGAATGCGAAAGGGCGCCTTCGGGCGCCCTTTTTTGTTGGTGCGGGCTTACCTACCGCTGGAACAGCACGACCTTGTCGTCGCCGTAGATGGTACGGGCGAACTCGGTGAAGCCGAGCCGGGCGGCGACGCGCATCGAGGCGAGGTTATCGACATTGATGAGGCAGGTCATGCGCCGGCCCGGGAAGGCGCCGCTCGCCCAGCTGATGGCGGCGTTCATCGCTTCGGTGGCGTAGCCCCAGCCCTGCGCCGAGGGCAGCAGGGCCCAGCCGGCCTCGAGCGTGCCCTCGAGTGGCGGATCGATCGTTCGCCGCGCTTCGTGAAAGCCGGCTTCGCCCGCGAGATTGCCGGTTGCCTTCTCGAACACGGCGAAGAAACCGAATCCCATATGCTGCCAGCCGCCGGCGCGGGTCAGGAAGCGCTGCCAGCTCTGCTCGCGAGAGAACACGCGTCCACCGATGAAGTGAACGACATCAGGGTCGGCCCACATTGCGGCGAATGCGTCGAAATCGGCGGGTGTGTAACCGCGCAGCAGCAGCCGCTCGGTCTCGATGGTTGGGATGTCCATGATGGATCAGCGCGGCCGGGCGATCTGGCGCCAGATGAGGAGAATGATCACTGCGCCGACGATAGCGCCTAGGAAATTGGCCGGCTCGCCGGGATTGAGCCAGCCAATCTGCTGGCCGAGCCAGGTGGCAACCACAGCGCCGACAATGCCCAGCACTGTGGTCAGGATGAAACCTCGCGGCTTGGGGTCGCCGGGCGTGATCAGCTTGGCGATGATACCGACGATGAACCCGATGACGATTGCGCCGAGAATTTCCATGCGTCCCTCCTTGCCGCGCCATAAATGGCCCGGCGCGCAATGGGTTGCAATGGCGCTTCGCCGACGAATTACGCCGGGACGTCCTCGGCGATCTCGACCTTGGTCTTCTCCGCCCGCTCGACATTCTCGAACAGCCGGTCGCTGACGAGCCTCAGGAAGTAGAAGGCGAACTTGGGGTTCGAGAAGTAGAGCTGCTTGACGTTGCTGTAGGTGACGGCGCTGACGGTGCCCGGTTCCACGCAAACCAGAGTCATGGTGCGGCGGTTGCCCGGAGACAGAAAACCCATTTCCCCAACGAGTTCACCCGCGCCCAGCGTGATGCCCGCCTCGCGCAGCTGGTAGCGGCCGCTCTCGAGCACGAGCAGGTACTCGGCGACCTCTCCGCGGCTGAACAGCACGTCGCCAACGGCGTATTTATGACGGCGTCCGAAGGGCTTGAGCCACTCGGCGGACAGCTCCTTGGTGGTCGAGGCTTCCTCTATGCGCCGGATCAGGGCGAGGACCTGCACCAGCCTGACGATGTTGAGCGGCAGGATGATGCATTCGGTCAAAAGGATCGGCCAGGAATTGATGACGAGGCCGTAGCTGATGAAGAAGACCGAGCTCAGGATGCCGGCGATGCGCAGCGGAACGATGGTGCGCATGGAATAGCTGGCAATCGTCGCGGCGGTACCGGCGTATCCGATCGCCTCGACCCAGAACTGATCCATGTGAACACGCCCGGTATGACACGACCTGCAATATGTACCGACCTTAGCAACAGGATTTCGACCTGTCGCGCCGATTGTTCGACAGTAGTGGACATGTGAACGACAGACAAAAACGCCCTCCGCGTGGAGGGCGTTTGTGACGTCGCGATACCGACCGCCTTAGCTGACGGTCAGTTCCTTGCGCTCGATCTCGGAAACCGTGGCCAGGTCGAGGACTTTCTGGAGCTCGGCGGCATGGCGGAAGCTCGGCTCCTGCATCTTGCCGGTCTTCACCGCCTCGGCGAAGCGCTGGTAGTTGGTCGGAACGGCCGGCACTTCGACCTCCTGCCAGTTTCCGCCCTCGACATCGGCGCCGAGGGAAACGCGGAGCTTGGACCAGTCGTGCCGATGCTGCACTTCGACTGCGCCCTTGTCGCCATAGACGCGCAGGCGAAGCTCGTTCATGTGGCCAGACGCCCAGCGGCTGGCGTGAATGACGCCGAGCGCACCGTTGTCGAAGTCGACCGACATGGTGAAGCTGTCATTGGCGTCGAGATCGTACTCGCCGATCTTGTTGCCGGGCGCCTTGTCGAAGGTCTTGAGCCGCGCGAACACATGGTTGATGTCGAGCCCCGAGCCGTAAGAGGCAAAATCGAGGATATGCACGCCGATATCGCCGAGCACGCCGTTCGAGCCGTGCTTGCGCGACAGGCGCCACAGCCACTGCGACTCCGTGCGCCAGTCGCCCCACGCCTTGGAAACCAGCCAGCTCTGCAGATAGCTCGCCTCGACGTGGCGCACCGTGCCGATCTGGCCCGACGTCACGATCTCGCGCGCCTTCTGCAGTTGTGCAACGTTCCGGTACGTGAGGTTCACCATGTTGATGAGGCCGGACGCCTCGGCGACCTCGACCATCTCGAAAGCCTTGGTGGCATCGGTCGCGAGCGGCTTTTCGCAGAAGACGTGCTTGCCGGCCTTGAGCGCCGCGATCGAGGTCGAGTGGTGCACCGAGTCCGGAGTGACGTTGGCGACTGCGTCGAACTCGCCCCAGGCAATAGCCGCGTCGAGCGAGGCAAAGCCGTTCGGGATGTTGTGCGTGGTGTTGAACTTTTCGAGCCGGTTGGGATCGGTATCGACACCGCCCACGAGGGTCACGCCGTCAATGGCGGCGAAGTGCTTGGCGTGCTGGGCGGCCATGCCGCCGGTGCCGAGGATGAGCATACGCATTCTGATGTGTTCCTTCAGTTCTGAACCGGTCCAGCCGCGCCCTGCTGGACCCGATGTTCCTTGCGATCGAGATCGGCGACGAGCGCCAGATCGAGTATTTTCTGCAGCTCCGCGGCGTGGCGGAAATCGGGGGCATCCTGCTTCCCGCTCCGGACCGCTTCGACGAAGCGCTGGTAGTTGGTCTTGACCGGCTCGGCCTTCACCTCGTGCCAGGTCGAAGTCGCGACGTCCTCGCCGGCACAGACCCTGAGCAGCGAGCCCCAGTGGCCATGGCTGAGTTCGAGCCCGCCCTTGTTGCCATAGACGCGCAGGCGCTGGTCGTTCGAATGACCCGAGGCCCAGCGCGACGAGTGGATGCTGCCGATGGCGCCATTGGCGAACTCGGCCGAGATGATGAAGCTGTCGTTCGCGTCGAGCACATACTCGCCGATGCGGTCGCCGGGCACCTTCTGAAAAGTCTGCAACCGGCTGTTCATGGCGACGATCGGCTGGCCGATGGCGAAGGTGGTGCAATCGAGGATGTGGATGCCGATATCGCCGACGGTGCCGTTGGAGCCGTGGCCCTTCGACAGGCGCCAGAGCCAGGTGCCGGAGAGGCTGGCCGTATCGTTGAAATCGCGCAGCGCCAGCCAGTGCTGGAGGTAGCTCGCCTCGATATGCTTGACCTCTCCGATGACGCCGGCCGCGATCAGCTCGCGCGCCTTGTGCAGCTCGGCGACGTTCCGGTAGGTCAGGTTGACCATGTTGATGAGGCCGGATTTCTCGGCAGCCTCGACCATTTCCATGGCGAGCCCGTAGTTGGGCGCCAGCGGCTTTTCGCAGAAGACATGCTTGCCGGCTGCGAACGCCTTCAGCGTCGTCGGGTGGTGGATCGAATCCGGCGTGATGTTGTCGACCGCGTCGAACTCACCCCACTCGAGCGCTTCCTCAAGGGAAGTGAAGCGGCGGCCAATTCTGTAGGTATTGCAGAACTCTGCGAGGTTTTCCGGAATCGTGTCGACAGCCCCGACCATCTCGACGCCCGGAATGGTTTGGAACGCCTTGGCGTGGCTGTTGGCCATCCGGCCGGTGCCGAGAATGAGAAGCCGCATTGTCAAACTGGAGTTGCGCGAAGGGGAAGCCGGACCGCAGCGCGGCCCGGCGAGTTCGGTCAGATCACTTCGGGTGATGCGTGAGCTTGGCGCCGCGCTCGACGATGTGCTCGATCGCCTTGTCCACGGGGGTGTTCGGCGCCTTCATCAGCGACGCGTAGCGGTTCTCGTTGAACGCCCAGTTCACCGCATTGCGCAGGACGAGGCCGACGTTCTTGTCGTGATAGGTCGGGTAGGTTTCGTGGCCCGGGCGGAAGTAGAAGATGTTGCCGGCACCGCGACGATAGGTGAGGCCCGAACGGAACACTTCACCGCCCTGGAACCAGGAGACGAACACCGTCTCCAGCGGCTCGGGCACCGAGAAGGGTTCGCCGTACATTTCCTCGTTCTCGAGCTCGAAATACTCGCCCAGCCCCTTGGCGATCGGGTGACCCGGGTTGACCACCCAGATGCGCTCACGCTCGCCGGCTTCGCGCCAGTGGAGGTTCGCCGGGGTGCCCATCAGGCGCCGAAACACTTTCGAATGGTGGCCGGAATGCAGCACGATCAGGCCCATCCCCTGCCAGACGCGCTCGACGACACGCTCGACGATGGCGTCATCGACATCCTTGTGGGCCGCGTGGCCCCACCACAGCAGCACGTCGGTCTCGTCGAGCTTCTTTTCGGTCATGCCGTGCTCGGGATCCTGCATCGTCACGGTCGAGGCGACGATGTTCTTGTCCTCGCTGAGGAGCTTGGCGATCGCGCCGTGCATGCCGATCGGGTAGTTCGCCGCGACTTCCTTGTTCTTCTGCTCGTGGACGTTCTCGCCCCATACTGTGGCTCTGATCGGCATGATGGTCTCCTTGCGTCGTGCAAAGGGCCGGATGATCTCCGGCCCGCGGGTCTTCAAAACGGTTTGGACGAACTGGTCGCCTCAGTGCCGCGCGCACCGGCAAATGACAAGCGCGTGCGGCAAATTTCGGGTGGCCTGCGGCAATTCTGCCGCCACTTGGCTAGTGCTTGATCGGTTTGCCGGCCTTGTCGAAGCGGTGCAGCTTCTCGGCGATCGGGGCGATCGAGATCAGGTCGTCCGGATTGTGCCGGCTCGTCCCTTCTTCGCGCACGATCACCGGGTCCCCTGCCCCGATGTCGACATAGGTGAAGCTGTCCGAGCCAAGGTTTTCGGAGTGGACGACCTTGCCCTTCCAGGCGCCGTCGCGCTCGCCGATGATGATGTGTTCGGGACGGATGCCGATATTGGTGGCGCCGAACTTGCTGGCGATTTCGCCGTTGAGGAAGTTCATCTTGGGCGAGCCGATGAAGCCCGCGACGAACATCGACTGCGGGCTCTCGTAGAGCTCCAGCGGTGTGCCGACCTGCTCCACATTGCCATCGCGCAGCACGCAGATGCGGTCGGCCAGCGTCATCGCCTCGACCTGGTCGTGCGTGACGTAGATCATGGTCGACCCAGTCATCTGGTGATGGAGCTTGGCGATCTCGAGGCGGGTCGCAACGCGCAGCGCCGCGTCGAGGTTCGAGAGCGGCTCGTCGAACAGGAACACTTTCGGATCCCGCACGATCGCACGACCGATGGCGACGCGCTGGCGCTGGCCACCGGACAGCTGCTTGGGCAGGCGTCCCAGATACTGCGTGATCTGCAGCATCTCGGCAGCCGTCTCGACGCGCTTCCTGATGGCGTCCTTGTCGGACTTCGCCAGTTGCATGCCGAAGGCCATGTTCTCGTACACGGTCATGTGCGGATAGAGCGCGTAGGACTGGAACACCATGGCGATGCCGCGCTTGGAGGGCGCCAGCGAATTCACCAGCGTGCCGTCAAAGGTCATCTCGCCGGAGGTGATGTCCTCGAGCCCTGCGAGCAGTCGCAGCAGGGTGGACTTGCCGCAGCCCGAGGGGCCGACGAACACCATGAACTCGCCCGAGTAGACCTCGAGATCGACGCCCTTGATCACATCGACGAGGCCGAAGGACTTACGGATGTTCTTGAGCTGAATATGCGCCATGGATTTAGCCCTTTACGCCGCCGGCGGTCAGGCCGGAAATGATCTTGCGCTGGAAGATGAGAACGAGAACCACCAGCGGCACGGTGACGATGACCGAGGCCGCCATGATCGCGCCCCACGGAATTTCGAACTGGCTGCCGCCGGACAGCAGCGCGATGGCCACCGGCACGGTGCGGGTATCGTTCGAGACGGTGAAGGTCAGCGCGAACAGGAACTCGTTCCAGGCGCCGATGAAGGCAAGCAGGCCCGTCGTCACCAGCGCCGGCCACATCAGCGGCAGGAATACCTTGGTGATGATGATCCAGGGCGTCGCGCCGTCGACGATGGCGGCTTCCTCGATCTCGATCGGCAGGTCGCGCATGAAGGTTGTCAGCACCCAAACGGTGAACGGCAGGGTGAAGATCGTGTACGAAAAGATCAGCGCCCAAGGGGTGTTGTAGATCCCCAGGAACCGGATCAGTTCGAACAGGCCCGCGAGCACCGCGATCTGCGGGAACATCGACACGCCGAGGATGGTCATCAGAATCAGGCCACGACCACGGAAGCGGACACGGGCCAGTGCGAACGACGCCGTGATCGCCAAGAAAAGCGCCAGCAGCACCGTGACCGCGGCGATGAACACCGAGTTCAAGAGGTTCCGCGGGAAGCTGCCGACGCTCAGCACCGAGATGTAGTTGTCGAGGCTGAACGATTCCGGCCAGTACGTGATCTTGAACAGGTCCGGGCCCTGTTTGAAGCTCGTCAGGATCGCGTAGTAGAACGGGAATACCGCAAACACGACGATGACGACGACCGCCAGATAGAACAGCGATCGCTTGGTGATTGCCCAGGCGTCCATCACTTCGCCTCCCCGTCAAAGTTCACCCGTCCGAGCCAGATGTAGAGGCCGGTCAGCACCGCAATGATGACGAAGAGCAAGGTCGACTGCGTCGAGCCTTCGGCGAAATTGTCGAACTGGAACAGGTTTTCCTGGCTCAGGATCGACATGGTCTTGGTCGCCTTGCTGTTGGGCGTCAGCACGTAGATCAGGTCGAAGATGCGCATGGCATCGAGCAGGCGGAAGATGATTGCAACCATCAGGGCCGGCCGCACCAGCGGCAGCGTCACCCGGAAGAACACCTTCACCGGGTGCACACCATCGACCTTGGCCGCCTCATAGACATCCTTGGGGATCATCTGGAGGCCGGCAAGGATCAGCAGCGCCATGAACGGCGTTGTTTTCCAGATATCGACGACGAGCACGGCGGTCATCGCGGTGTCGACGGACGCCGTCCAGGCGATCTTGGTGTTGATGAGACCCAGCCGCAGCAGCAGGTCGTTGATGATGCCGAGCTGGTCGTTCAGCATCCACGACCACATCTTGGCCGAAACGATGGTGGGGATGGCCCACGGGATGAGAATGGCGGCGCGGACGATGCCGCGGCCCTTGAATTCGGCGTTCAGCACCAGCGCCACCAGCATGCCGAGCACCGCTTCGAGCGACACCGAGATGAAGGCGAAGCGCATGGTGTTCCAGACGGCGTTCCACCAGTCCGGGTCGGCGAGGACGCCGCGGAAGCGCACGGCGCCGCTCGAGAGCGTCTGCCAGCGCAGGTAGTTGCCGAAGCCGATCCACTCGGCGCTGTAGAGCGTGTTGAGCTTGGCGTCAGTGAAAGAGAACCAGATCGAGCGCAGCAGCGGCCAGCCGGCGACCACCGCGAGGGCGATCAGCATGGGGAGCAGGAACCAGCGCGCAGCGGCGAGGCGCTGCAGCATCAGGTCGGAACGCTTCGCCGTACGGTGCAGAGGGACCGAGCCCGTAGCCTCAGTAATCGCCATCTTGTCCTCGTGGAGACCAGGCGCCCGCCAGCGCCCAAGGAAGCGGCGTCCGGGAGACTAGCCCCCGGACGCATTGGCATTGGTAGTCGTTACGAACCGAGCAGGTCGGTGAGATCGGCCTCGAGGCCCTCAAGGTTCTCGGCGGCAGTACCGTTGCCCGAGAGCGTCTCGTGCACGGCCGACCAGAACAGCGAGGAAACCTCGTTGTAGTTGGTGCCGGTCGGAGCGGACGGGCGCGGCACGGCGTTCTGGAAAACTTCCTTCCAGAGCGGGATGATCGGCGCCTTCTCGGCCACTTCAGGATCGTCGTAGGTCGCCGTCAGCGTCGGCAGGTTGGTCTGCTCGATGGCGCGGCGCTTCTGCTCGTCGGGCGAGGACAGGAACTTCACGAGGCGGATAGCCGCTTCCTGGTCCGGCGAGTACTTCGAGACGGCGAGGTTCCAGCCGCCCAGCGTCGCGGCCGAACGGGCGTCCGCACCGTCGCCCATCGGCAGGGTGGTCACGTCGAACTTGCCGGCGATGGCAGAGTCGGCGGCAGCGCCGAGGCCATAGGCGTAGGGCCAGTTGCGCATGAACACGGCATTGCCGAGCTGCCAGACGCCGCGGCTTTCTTCTTCACCGTAGGCGAGCACGCCCGGCGGGGAGATGTTGTCGACCCAGCCCGCGGCGCGGTCGATGGCGGCAGCAGCCTGTGCGTTGTTGATCGAGATGGTGCCGTCGGCCTCGACGATCTGGCCGCCGCCGTTCGACTTCACCCACTCCAGCGCGTCACAGGTCAGGCCTTCATAGGCGTTGCCCTGCCACACGAAGCCCCACATGTCGGGGTTGCCGGCAGCGCGTTCGCCGTCCTGGACGGTCTTGGCGGTGGTCTCGAGCTCGGCCCAGGTCTTGGGCACGGGCAGGTTGTACTTCTCGAGCAGGTCCTTGCGGTAGTAGAGCGCCGGCGCGTCGGTGAACGACGGCAGGGCAACGAGCTTGCCGTCCACGGTCTGCGACTCGATGATCGCCGGGAAGTAACCGCCGACGATGTCCGCCGTGGCGGCCGTCAGGTCGCTGAAGTGCTCGGCCAGCTGCGGGGCCCAGATCACGTCGGTGGTGTAGACGTCGATGTCGGTGTTGCCGGCGGCGAGCCACAGGCGGTACTGGCCGAACTGATCCGAAGTCGACGACGGCATCGGGACGATGGTCACCTTGTCTTCCGGATTGGCGGCCATGTAGCGATCGACCTGCGACTGCAGGAAGGTGAGGCCGGTGCCGGTGTCGCCGAGCACGATCTGCAGATCGGCCGCCTGGGCCGTCGCGATCGCGGAAGCGCCGGCGAGCAGGCCAAGCATCAGGGACTTCAGTTTCATTGATTTCCTCCCAAGGGACAAAATGACCGGGAGGCACCCATGGGCAGACAATGCCTCGACAGGCACCCACCAACCCATGAAATCCTCCCTCAAAGCGCCGCGGAGCTGGGCAACTGACGGCCCCAATGAGCTTCCAAAGCGCTTTGAGCTACAGCTATCCAGAGGAGGCAAACCCTGTCAAGCACGTTTCGGACGTCAAAGCTTAACAGCTCAGTCAGGCCATACGTTTTGCCTAGTATAATCATACGCTTAGACAGATTGACATGTTAACGCCGCACTTAGCCTCCAATTCGGCCTGAGGTACGAACCTCAACGACACGGGCTGAAATGGTACCTCTTGCGTTCGCCTTTCAAATCGCTTTGAATGGCAATGTTGGAGGAGGAGGACGCCCCACGCTGAGCTCCCGCGGGAGCCAGGCGCGCACTGCCGCGAGGCGGGGCGGCGCGCGCCGGGCGCAAACGATTTGGTTATGAAACTCAAAGACTTGGCCGCGGAGCTGGGCCTTTCGCAAACGACCGTGAGTCGTGCGCTGAACGGCTATCCCGAGGTCAATGAGGCTACCCGTGAGCGTGTGAGCGAGGCTGCCTCGCGGCTCGGCTATCGCGCCAATGTGAGCGCCCGCCGGCTCGCCACCGGCCGCGCCGGCGCCATCGGCGTAACGCTGCCGCTGCAGCGCTCGCTGCATTTCGGCCCCCACACCTCCGAATTCCTGTCGGGTATCTCCGAGCGGATGGCCCAGCTCGAGATCGATATCGTGGTGACCCCGCTCGATGCCGACAACGAAGTGCCGGTCTTCCGCCGGCTTGCCGCAAGCAAGCGCGTCGATGCGGTGGTGATCTCGGCCCCTACCCCCGATGACGACCGCATCGCGGCGCTCACCGAGCTCGGCCTGCCCTTCGTGCTGCATGGTCGCGCGCCGGACGTGAACGTGCCGCATGCCTGGCTCGACATCGACAATGAAGGCGCGTTCCGCCGCGCGACCAGCCACCTGATCGACCTCGGCCATACCAATATCGCCATGATCAACGGCCCGCTGGACCAGACCTTTGCCATCCATCGTGAGCGCGGTTTCCGGCAGGCGATGGTCGCGCGCGGGCTGACGCCGGACCCGCAGATCATCGGCGGCGGCCGCTTTACCGACGAGAACGGCTTCCGCCTGGCGCAGGCCTTCCTCGAGCGCACGCCACGCCCCACGGCGGTGCTTGCCGGCTCGATGATGACGGCACTCGGCGTCTTCCGCGCCATCCGCGCCGCCGGCCTCGAGCTCGGCCGCGACGTCTCGATGATCGCGCACGACGACGTTTTCCCCTACCTCAATGCCGACAACATGGTCCCCTCCATGTCGACGACCCGCTCGTCGATCCGGGCGGCCGGCGCGCGCATTGCCGAGCTGCTGCTGCAGTTGCAGGAGGGCAAGCCGGCCGGCTCGATCCACGAACTCTGGCCGGTTGAGCTGGTGCTGCGGGAGAGCACGGGGCCGGCGCCGAAGTGAACGGCGAGCCCCGCATTCGTTCAATTCCGCGTCCCCGGTAGATATCGGCTGCTCCCCCTGCCTGGCGGAGACCAGTGTGCGCCGCTGAATCAACGCGAGGAGAAGTGGCCGCAAGGCCCTGCTGCTGCTTGTGTTTCTGGTGGACACCCTGCCCGTACCGATGCGGAACGCCTCCCGTCAGGTCAGTGGCGCTGACCTGACGGAAGGGGCTTGATGAACCGATCATTGACGGCGGATGAACGACGATTCCGGTGGCTTTTCGTCACTCGAGATACGTGACCAGCGACACGATCCGACCATCGGCACCGGCTTCGATATCGAAGAAGCCGATCTCGTGGCCAAAATCGCCGGTGAAATCGACCCGCGCCCTGATGCGTCGCTCGCCGGACGGCTCAACCGACAGCACCGTGCTGACCGTATTGTAGTCGACGAAATACTGCTCGAGGTAGCGCCGGATCCCGGCCTGGCCCTCGAACTTCTCGCCGACTGAGCTGTCATCGAGAATGGCATCCGGCGCGAAGAGCTTCACGGTCGCTTCGACATCGAACGCATTGGTGGCGGCAAACAGCCGCTCGATCAGGTCTTGCATTGGTCTTCTCCGGGGATGAGCGAGCAGCGACCGAGTGATCGCCGCTCGCGCGTGATTACGCAACGATTTCCGCCAGTTCGATCAGGTTGCCGAACGGATCGGCGAAGAAGGCGAGCCTGCGGCTGATGGCATCGAGCTTGAACGGCTCGGTGACGATGGTGACGCCGCGCGCCTTCAGTTCGGCGACGGTCGCATCCATGTCGGCCACGTTGATGCAGAAGTGGTGGTAGCCGGCATAGCGGAGGCTGTCACCCAGATCGGTGTAGGCCGGAGCCTCGATCGGCAGCGGATCGCCACCACCGAGCAGCTCGATCATGAACCCGTCGTCGTTGGCGGGGGCGAGATAGGCGAGCTCCTCGTCGGCATAGGGCCACTCGTGTACGACGCGGAAATCGAGCTTTTCGACGTACCAGGCCTTGGCCACGGAAAAGTCGCTGACGCGCAGGGCGACGTGGTGGCCGCGCATGTCGGCGAAGGCGGAAGCGCTGATACGGGCGGGAAGGGTAAAGTTGGTCATTTCTGTCTCCTCATGTGGGCCGCAGCTGAAGTGCTGCGGCGGTGAGGAGACCTTGGCGCAACTCGATTGCTGTGATTAGGATGAGAATAATCAGAACGATGATGAATCTGGCTCAGCAATGCGCACAACCGACCTCTCCGAGCTGGCGGCCTTCGACGCGGTGGCGCGTCATTCCAGCTTCCGCAAGGCAGCAGAGGAGCGCGGTGTCACCGCGTCAGCAATCAGCCATGCGGTCAGCAATCTCGAGGAACGCGTCGGCATCCGCCTGCTGAACAGGACGACGCGCAGCGTATCGCTGACCGATGCCGGCCAGCGGCTTCACGCCAGCCTGTCGCCCGCCTTCGACGGCATCGGCTCGGCGCTCGACGGGCTGAACCAGTATCGCGACACGCCGTTCGGCAAGGTGCGGATCAACGCCCCGAGCTCGATTGCGCCGTTTGTCGTCGGCCCGGTGATCGGCCCCCTGCTCGCAGCCAACCCCAATCTCGAGCTCGAAATCGTCGCCACCGATCGGCTGGTGGATATCGCTGAGGATGGCTTCGATGCTGGCATCCGGCTCGGCGAGAGCCTGCGTGAGGGCATGGTGGCGGTGCGGATCAAGCCGCGCCTGCGACTGATCGTGGTCGGCTCGCCGACCTATTTCGCCAGCCATCCGGTGCCGGCAACGCCGCACGACCTGAAGGGTCATGTCGGCATCCGCAACATCTACCCCAGTGGCACGCCCTTCGCCTGGGAGCTGCGGAAGGGTGACGAGGCCGTCGACTATTGGCCCGCAGGTCCCGTTGCGCTGGACGACCACGAACTGATCCTGCAATGCGCACAGGCCGGACTTGGGCTCGGCTACGTGTGGGAGCAGCGGGCGGCAGCGGCGCTGGCGGAGGGCAGCCTCGTCCAGTGCCTCGACGATTGGTGCCAGCCCGAGGACTGGCTCTATCTCTACTACCCCAGCCGCCGAAACATGTCGGCCGGACTGCGCGTTGTGATCGATGCGCTTCGCGTCTAGCGCACGGTGAAGGGTTGATTCCGAATCGGCTAGGCTGGCCAAGTGAGGATCGGGTGGGAGCTCATAGCTTGCACATCGTGCTTCGTGTCGCCGTGATCGTGGCCTGCGCCCTCGCACCGGGCGCCGGCCGGGCGCAGAGCATCAGCATCGACGACATGCGCAAGACCTGCGAGCAATACCCCTATGCCTGCGTGCTGGGCGAACACGTGCTCTCCCTGCTGGACCCCTGCCAGACCCTGCCGGCCAAGGCCGAAGGAGAAGCGGCCGATTTCACCATGGCGGTGCGGCTGCGCCTCGAAAATGGCCGGCCGATGTCGCTGCGCATCAGCACGGCCGCAGCCGAACCCACGCCCTTCGAAAAGCAGATGGCCGACGGCTATCGCGATGCCATCATGAACTGCCAGCCCTATGGTGCGGTGAGCGGCAACGCCATCTTCTGGATCGAGACCAAGGTCGAGAAAGCGCCGTAGCGCGTCGCCCACGGGCTGAACCGTGGAGTCTCGTTTCGCACGGGCTGTCACCCCTACGAAGGCAGGGGTCCAACCCGCCGCTGGCGCGGGCCGTGAGGTGGATCCCTGCCTTCGCAGGGATGACAGCCGGTGGACGCTCCCCTCACACCGCTTTCAGCAGCCGCAGGTGATTGTCGAAGTTCAATTCGAACGTGGTGAGCGGCGCCGGTGAGCCGGCAAAGCCACCGAGCGCACCTTCGCCGCTGGACGCCAACAGCCCCGCCCCGTCGCCGGCGACGCCGCAGACATTGTCCATGACCATGGAGGCGACGACGGTCGCGCGATCGGGGTCGATGGCGAGGATGGTGTTGCCTTCGGGCGAGGAGACGCCGATCAGGCTGCCGTCGGCTGAGGCGGCGACCGAGCCGATATAGTTTCGGAGCTCGCCGAGCATCTGGTCGGGCAGTTCGATCAGGCGGATTTCGCCGTCGCGGGTGGCGTAGCCGACGAGCTGCGGCGTGTCCGCCGAGGGGCCGCGGAACTGGCAGCCGAACCAGACGCGGTTGTGGTGGTCGAATGCCATGTGGCGGATCGAGAGCTGGTGGAGGCCAGCATCGAGCCGCAACTGGCCGATCAGCGAACCGGAGCGGCGGTCGACGAAGGCTATGGAAGGGTCCATTGTCTCGAGGTTGAGCTCGGTGCGGCCGTAGTCCGGATGGGTCTCGATGCCGCCATTGGCGACGACGAAGGTCTCGCCATCCGGCATCAGCAGCATCTCGTGCGGGCCGGTGCCGAACGTGTCGAACTCGCCCAGCCGCTTGAAGCCGCCGGCGACGTCGTAGATGCCGATGACACCGCGTGCATTGTCGAAATCGCTCTCCGTCGCGTACAGCAGCTTCCCGTCCGGCGAGAAGGCGCCGTGGCCGTAAAAGTGCCGGCCCTCGATGCTGGTGAGCGTCTGCGGCGGCGTGGCGCCGGTCGGATCGAACACCACGGCGAACGTGCCAGGCTGGCGGGCGAAGACAACGCCCTGCCCCGTCACCGGCGAGAAGGTGATGTCGTGCCCGCGTTCGGGCAGATCGACCGTGGTGACGAGGCTGCCGGCCTCGGTGACCAGCGCCGCCGCGTAGCCGCCCTCGCGCTTCTGGATCGAGGACGCAAAGACCAGTTCGGCCCGCTCCAGCGCTTCGGCGCGGCGCGGCAGGAGCGAGGCGGCGAACCCGGCTCCGGCGGCTTTGAGGAAGGCGCGGCGCTGCCACATGCTCAGTCTCCGTCGAGCGAGGAGAAGCCGACCGAGAGGCCGAGCGCAGCGCTAAGGTTCTCGCCAAACACGGTGTCGAGCGACTGCGTGACGATGACGAGATAGTCGAGCGCCTTCTTCTGCCTGTCGTCGGCCAGCGCGGCTTCGACCGGGGCGGTGATGAGCTTGCCGGCGCGGTCGGCATTGCCGAGTTCGAAATTGGCGCTGTTGGCGACCCAGGCATTGTCCGGTCCGCCGGCCTCGCCCATGCGAGAATCCTGGAACAGCGCTTCGAGGCCATCGAAATTGGCGATGATCGAGGGGACCGTCATGCCGGAGCGCCAGAACAGTGCGGATTTCGGCTTGGGCGCCGCGCCGTCGCGGCCGAGGAAGGGGAGCAGCCGCTGATCGCGAATGGCTTCGGTGCCATGCGCCAGGATGCCGACCAGCGCCTCGGCAACCTCGCGAAAGCTGCGATAGTCCGGATCGGCCTCGGTTGGGGTCAACAGGCGCTTGGGAAAGCCCTCGGGGTCGTTCCATTCGGCCGACATGTCGGCGGCCCGCTGGCTGAGCAAGGTCGAGATCGCCAGCGCATAGTTGCAGCGGAAATCGGCCTCGATCGTCGCGAGCTGCTCGGAATTGGTGCCGAACAGCAGGAATTCGAGCGCGCCCAGCCCCTGCACGGCGACACTCTTGCCGGCCAGCGTGTCGGCGCTGAAGGCGTCCCAGTCCGGCTCGGCGAGGATGGCCTGCACCTGCTTCAGCGCGATGCCCTTGCGGTCCGGCCAGAACAGGATCTTGTCGCTGCGATTATCGGTCATCAGCGGGCCGAAGCGGTAGAGCTCGATGCGCGACCAGGCAACGACGGTCGCCTTGAAGGCGTCGCGCGTCGCTTCGAGCGTTGCGTCCGATGGCGTGCCGCACATCGCATCGGCAGCAACGACGAGTGCGGCGGTATCTTCAGCGAACTTCGCGAAGCCGGGTCGGATCGCTTCGGTGATGGCGAGCGACACCACCTGCTCGGCGGTGAGTTGTTGCTCCTGCGCGCCGGCCGGCAGGGCGAGCAACGCCAGGAACAGTGCGGTCAGCAAGCGCATCAGAGCGACTCCAGGAAGGCGATGAGATCATCGCGCTTCGATTTGGGCATTTGCGCGAAGGCATTGCGCGCCGCCTGCGCCTCGCCGCCATGCCAGAGGATGGCTTCGGTGAGATTGCGCGCACGGCCATCGTGCAGGAATTCGGTGTGGCCGGACACGGTCTCGGTCAATCCGATGCCCCAGAGCGG
>JAESFU010000161.1_pt1 | contig 93448 bp, 85 predicted proteins | sample 9269461 | NCBI WGS metagenome assembly JAESFU01 (sample SAMN14502556, study PRJNA617107) | algae metagenome | isolation source: Stenomitos rutilans HA7619-LM2 and co-occurring heterotrophs from cave walls | place: USA: Waikapalae cave, Hawaii | collected 2009-07-28
TCCAGATACTGCCGTTCGGATTCGCTGAGCCTCACGATGTATTTCTTGACCACGCCTTTATCATCCAATCAACTGCTTCTAGATTGCCCAGAAGACTCGTCAGACTTTTATTGACTGACCACTAGGCAGAAAGCACGGATTCACCGATAAAGGTTTGGCGAAGGTAGTACCGCCGTTGTCTGCCTTCGTGTTGCGATTTGATTAAGCGCTCAAAGATAAGATTTTCGGTCTGTCGCCGTACCTGCTCGTAGGTCAGGGTTCCATTCGATGCTGTAACAATTTCGTTGCGAGTGAGACCGTCTCGTTGCCTCAGTACCGCTAATACGTGCGATCGGGTCTGTACGCCCTGGTTGGTGGTTTGATAAATGCTGAACATAGCAAAGGGTGAAACACTACTTCACCCTTACTGCCAGGTAGCGGGAAGGTGGGTCAATCGTGAAAATGCCGATTTAAAAGGGGTTTTATACCCTGTGGTTAGGCGTGAAATGGAGATTGTGCGAAAGATTGAGATGGTTTTGATATACGTATCTATTGAGAATTCCTGCAAACGTTGTATACGAGGCGTTCGGACGGGTAGGTTCCTACTTTGGGGTAGTAGGGGTCGTGAGTTCGAATCTCGCCGCTCCGATCGCATGTCCAACTTAAAGAACAGTCCACTGAGCCATTGGTTGTGGTAAGCGGGTGAGTTTCTTCAGGTTGGACATTTTTCGTTTAAAGCCCAAAACGTGATCAGTTGGGACAGCCTATCTTCTTACTGAGCGGCGATAGCTTCTTTGCGATCTAGTAATGGTCAGGTTGCTAAGAATGGGGTGTAACCTCTGGCTGGGGGCATTGCCCCCACGCACTCTTTCATCCCAATGTCTTAACCTTTGTGGCGATCGCGAGAACGTCTGAAATGCCAAAAACTGGCCCGAACTAGCGCTCAGGGCACAGCAGTGCTTAACGATAGCGCTTTCTGTCCTTGAGCATCCGCTTCGTCTGCCTCGACTTACAGCTTAAGGGCCGCGATCGCGCTTAGTAGAATCAGCGCTTAAGAGCGTTGACTGCCTGCATTTTGGCGGACAGTAGCATGGTCACTCACGGGCTGATGTATGTGCCCGTTTAAGGGAACTAGCCCCAAGGCTTTCAAGTCAGCTTCGACCATCAAGTAAACGAGTTGCTCGAAGGTGACAGATGGCTCCCAACCCAGCTTTTGTTTCGCTTTGGTAGGGTCGCCAATGAGCAGTTCTACCTCAGCGGGACGGAGGTAACGTTCGTCAAACTCCACGTAGTCCTGCCAGTTTAAGTTGACATAGCCAAAGGCAATCTCCAGAAACTCATGAATGGCATGGGTTTCGCCTGTAGCAACCACGTAATCATCTGGTTCGTCCTGCTGGAGCATCAGCCACATGGCTTTGACGTAGTCTTTGGCATAGCCCCAGTCGCGTTTGGCATCCAGGTTGCCCAGGTAAAGTTTTTTCTGCTGACCAGCAATAATGCGGGCGATCGCGCGGGTAATTTTGCGGGTCACAAACGTCTCCCCTCGGCGGGGCGATTCGTGGTTGAACAGAATGCCATTCGTCGCAAACAGCCCATAGGATTCGCGGTAGTTCACCGTTTGCCAGTGGGCATACACTTTGGCACAGGCGTATGGGCTACGGGGATAAAAAGGAGTTGTTTCGCTTTGAGGAATCTCCTGCACCTTGCCGTACATCTCAGAAGACCCTGCCTGGTAGAAGCGCACTTGGATGTCTGTGCGGTGCTGGTAGTCCCGAATGGCTTCCAGAAGGCGAAGGGTACCCGTACCGACCGTATCTACTGTGTATTCGGGAGAATCAAAGCTGACACGAACGTGTGACTGCGCGCCAAGATTATAGATTTCGGTCGGCTTTACGTCTTCTAAAATGCGTCGTAGTGTCGTGCCATCGGTCAGGTCGCCATAATGCAGAAAAAGACGTGCTTCTTGATTATGGGGATCTTCATAAATGTGATCGATGCGATCGGTATTAAATGTGGATGTCCGCCGGATAATGCCGTGGACTTCATAATCTTTCTCTAATAACAATTCACTTAAGTAAGAGCCATCTTGACCTGTGATGCCGGTGATGAGTGCCCGTTTGCGTTGTGTCATGTGTCAAAGCTTATGGAATGTGCAGGATGGACGGTGTGTCATGAAGCGTGGCAACAATAGCATTTGCGTGCCTAAATTACCCCACCGTGCTCCTTCCTAACATATCTCTGATGAAGAAATAGTGATCCGTGGTGAAGAAATGGTAAATGCATAGCCTTTAACGCACTTTAATCAAGGCAAGTTATTGAGCAGTCTCCTAGAGAGTGCCCTTTTGGAATGGGGCAACTGCGTGCGGAATGCTGTCGCGATCGTGTAAACGACATTTGGCTAGCCTAGCGCCCTTCGGGTTAGCGGTAACGGTCTAGCTGCTTCATGTATTCCTTCTCTCCGTTCTTTTTCAACTAAAGCCCTGCTAACCTTACAATAGAGACACAAGCATCCGGAACAAAGGGTTGTTGACAACGATGGATATTGTGGAGTTTTTCCAACTCAGCAGCGGTAAGTGGTTTTTGCAGCGCACGAGCCACCATTCGGCGTTCAAACAAACCAACGACGGTCAATCAGAGCTTCAGATTGAACTGCTACCCAAGACTGATCTTGACGTTATCAAGCTGTGTGAACAGCACGAAACGGATCCGGAGCTAGCACTGTGCGGTGCGCGGGTTATTTGGGATGGCGCGATGGAGCGGGACAAAAAAAAGCATACAGGGAGTACGGTGCTCGTGCTGATCGCCGATTCTGACAAGCCGAATGAAGGCAAACTGCTCAGAGAAATGGGCTATGCCGAGAAAGCCCCTGGTGCGGGTCGCTACGTCATGGGTAGTGATAACGCGCTGACATTAATCACCGAAGACGCAACGATGTATTCAGAGGAGCGGCTGTGGTTTGCTAGCCCCAACCTGCGCCTACGTACTAGCATCTTGAAGCAATTCGGTGGTCTTAGTATGACATCGTTCTGCTCTGAAATTCGTAAGGGTGTGGTCACTCCACCCGCTGACCCAGGTGCTCAGCCGTCTGTTGAGCAAACCGCGTAAAGCGAGTCTAAAAGCAGCTTTCAGCGCTTAATAAGGTGCCTTCACGCTTAAAGACGGCAAGCGCTTGCTAGAATAGTGCAGCTTGTGCGTCCGAAACGAGTTATCTGACTGGATAATTTTTCTTGAAAAAACAGTCAAGTGGCAAACGGTTAGGGAACTGGTAACCAATAAAATCTCAGGCTGAAGGGGTGAATGAATGGATGAGCAGTGGGATCTTATTTCCTAGCGAGTCCGTTAGAATGACAGCTAACTAACCGTCAGGTTAGCTCACGTCTTCTTGCGGCTCTTCTAGCGGTTGGGCGACGGTTTTGAGCTTGCTGTAGAAATCGGATGGCTCTGAGTTTGGAGTGAACTGATGAATGGGCTGCTTTCGGGAAGGATCAGTCAGCCAAGACGGCTGGTAGGGCGTTGTGAGATGCGACTGTAATTTTGGTTTGAGTGTAGCAGTGATCAATCCCAGGGCTGGCAAATTGACTTTAGCTTGTAGTTCCTGGTGCTCTAGCTGCTGCAAAATTTTAGCGATCGTGCCAACGGGTGGAAGTTGCAGCGCTTGAACTTCACTGAGAGGTGGTGATGTAGACACAGAATTTTCCGTAAGCTGATGGTGATCTGGCTCATTGTCTGATTGAGCATTGAGGGCGGCAAAAGGCTCCTCTGGCGACGCGGCACTGCTTACTGGAGACTCATTAACATCAGCGTCTTGACCCGTTTCTCCCTGTTGATTCTCCTTGGTTGTTTGCGTGTCTTCCATCAGGCGAGGCGGCTCGCGTTCCTCCTGCTCTGTGGCGGCATCTTGCTCTTGGGCAACGGATGGAGACGATGGTTCGCTCGATCGCAGGCTATAGGAGTAAGTCTGCGCCGATGAATGATCGTCTGTTTGGGTTGCTGGTAGCGCTTCTGTCTGCGCAACTTCTGCGATCGCCGCTTCTTGGAGTGCTGCCATTTCTTGACTGTGAAGGGTTCTCAGCGCTAGCATGACATCGGCTTCAGGTAACGGCGAACGTTCAAAGTGAGGGAGCTGTAGAGCTGCACGATATTGTGGCGCTTGAGTGCTTAGCGGTGTCGATCGCGAAGAAGGTGATTCACGCTGAGTAGAAGCGGTGCTGACAGCTTGATGATCGGGCAAGTGATCACACACCAAACGCTCAAACTCATGGTTAAAGTGAGGGAGCGGCTGGCTCCGTCGTTGCCACATGGCTAAAATTTGCTCAACCGAAATGGCTTTATACCGTCCCTGATAGAGCGCTTCGATCGTTGCTAGGCGTATCCATGCGGTTGGGTAATGCTGCTGCCAATCGATCAGCAGCTGCGACAGCAGTTGCCCCCCCAGATCAAAGCCATAGTGATGCAGCAACTTAATGGCACAAGCTGCTGCATCATTCGATCGTTCTGTGGAATGGTTGACCAGTTCTGTCATAGATCCTCGCTGTATCAGCAAGGCGCTTGGTGAGTGCAGACAAGCGCAGCTTATCCCAAGTGTATATTTGGACTTTAGTCCTGAAGCGCAATCGTGAAATCACCATACAGGCTTTGGGGCAGTTTGATGTAAAAGCCATGCCTGCTCAACTGTTATTATCCGGTACTATTCATCACGACGCAAAATGACGCCCCCTTCTACAGGCGTAATGTCAGAACCTTCAAAGGTATCAGTGCCACCTGTCCAGTTAAAGTCACTGATGCGTAGCCCGATCGCGCCAATTGCCAGTACCGGGTTGTAGCGCAACACGATCGCATAGGTACGGCGGCTATATTCCAGAATGTAATCGGTACTGAACTGATTACTAGAATCCAGGTTAATCGACGTTTGAAACCCAATCCGGAAAGGGCCATAGATTTGCTGGGTGACGCCAATGCTGAGAATGCGGGTATCTACGGTGCGATCAAACAGAAAGGGGGATTGCCCGCTCCCGATGAATTGGGCATAGCCAATGCTGAAGGCCGTGTAGTCAAAGAAGTCGCGAGAAAAATGCCCAAACTGTCCGCTGATCCCAACGCTGGCAATTAGATTCTGCTGCGTGTCGCCATTCGTATAAGCATTGACAACCCCCCTCAGCGACACACCTAAGTTAATGTAGGGTGTGAGCGGTACCGGGCTGTAGCGCAACCCTTCGGCTTGTGTAGGTGGCAGTGCGGTTCCCCGCCAAAGTGTAAAGCCACGCGCAAGTTGGGCAGTGGCACCAAATCGTCCCAGGCTAATCCGATTATTGGTGCGGTTCGCTGCCAACAAATTGAGGCGATCGGTATCTGCCGTAACGTACTGAAAACCTGCCTGGTAGGTGAGTTCGATCCCAGAGTTCCCTAAAAGAATCTTGGGCGATAGCACGATAGCACCCAGACTACTCTGCACCGTCTGAAAGCCTAACGAGCCGTTAAACAAGCGCTCGCGGTAGCTATAATCCAGCGCCAAAATATGGTTGCCGATGATTTGCCGTGCCCGTAAGCTGGCTCGTACATTGTTTTCCAGATCATTAACATCCAGAGTCGTGAAGGAGGCTTTCCCGCGAATACTGGTAAATGGCCCTGGATCGGCATCGATCCCCACTTTGAAGCCAAAATTTTCTGCTTTAAAGGGATTGCCGCCATTGCTTAGCGCCCGCTGTAAGAAGAACTGAGGCGTGAAGGTCACTCGCAATGGGTCTGCTAACAACACGTCAAAACTACGTTCGATGAACAGGCCACCCCGATCTTCATCATCGTAGCCAAAGCGGAAAAGCGCTGGCGATCGCTGCCGACGGTCTAGCGCAATCACAGGCACAAAAAACGGCAGCGTCAAGCGTTGATCAAACACCAACCGTGGCCGTCTGGTACGGATTTCATCACGCAAAGGCGACACGCGGGTAAGGGTGGCCTGTTCCGCTTTCAAGACCAGTTCTGGTGGTGAGAAGGGGTCGTTGGTGATCTGAATATTTTTGGCAACCCAGCCATCGGGCGTAAAGTCAATCTGATCAGCCTCAAAGCGCAACCGCCGAATTTGCCCTCCTTGGGGAACGCCGCCGGGTACCCGACTAATATCCCGTCCAAAGCCAATGCCAAACCCAAAACTGCCAGAGCTATTTACGTTCTGTGTGGGTTGGGCAGCCGTCACGCGATCGCTTACAGGACGGGCGATCGTCACGCCTTCGTTGTCACCTCTGGTGCCGATCGCCAGATCGGTACCCGCTTGCGGCAGGAAAATTTCACCCCTGGCATTCAGGATGCTACCCGTACCCTGTACGAAGCTGTATTCCAACCGTTGCCCACGTAAGACCTGATTGCCCCGCGTCAACGCAACGTTGCCCTCAGCCACCGCCAGTCGATTATCGAGGTTGACCTGCACGCGATCGGCATCCAGAAGTGCTCCACGAAACCGCATCAAAACCTTTCCTTCGGCGGTAAACGTTTTATGCTGTTCATCATATTCTTGTCGATCTGCCGTCAGCTCAATCACCGATCCTGCGCCTGGTGTTTCTCCAGTGGTGGGGGGAGAACTGCTTGAGGGGGGAGTCTGTGGTGTGGGTGGTTGAGTTTGGGTGCCAGGAGGCGTTGAGAGTTGCCCCGGAAGGGGGGTTGGCGCAGGAAGTGGATTGCCTGGGGGTTGATCGAGCGTAGGGAGGGGCAACAGCAACGGGGTTTGATCAGTCGCTTGAGCACGAATCTCTAAACCAGATTTGCCGGGTGTACCCGCTTCTTCCTGAGCCAGCGTTTCTTGAGCAAATTCATCCAACACGATCGCGTCACTTAACCCTGACATGACCGCCGCCTCAGTTGCCTTTTGAGCTTGCTGCGTTGCCCCTGACAGGGAGTACATCACCGCTTTGGCAGGCTCTAACAACGCGGCTGCGCCAGTTTGCGGCTGCTCTGCGACTCTAAACGGCGCTATCGAGTTGGGTGGGGCTGCTGGAGTTGTTGCTGGTGGGGCTGCGATCGATCGCTGGAAGGGCAACAACCTGACCTTTGCTGGCAGCAAGCTGTCGTCAGGCGTGGTTGCTTGTTGCTCGCTGTTGCGATTTGCTTTGTCGTTGAGCTTCTGCTTGGAGGCAACAGATTCTACCAGAGGCTTGAAGACTCCTGGCTGCAAATTTTGCTGTAAGAGGTAACCCGTTGTCGTTGTCGTTCCCAGCAGTGAGGCTTGTGATGCGCCCGTCTGCTGTCTGAACGTCGCCACAGTGGGCAAACTTTCCATCGCCGATACAGGCGAACCAGCTATACCCGTATGGGGCTGCGCCTGATGGTTTGTGGCGGATGGTGAGCCTACGGCTGAGGCAACAGGGGGTGCTTGGGTTGAATGATGAACCTCCTGAGAAGGGGTTGTAATCAAAGCTGGGGGAACAGGGGGCGAAGCCGGATAAGGCATATTGCAGCAGTCTCAAACGAATAAGCAACCCCTAAGGGTTGCCCCACTTACAAAGTAGGGGCAGCCCAAGCTACCCCTACCTCCATGCTGTACTGAAGCGATGGTTACTCTAAATCCCGCTGCTTAGGGTTACGGGCAGGATCGTTAGACAAAAAGCCAAAGATGAACAGCGCAACAAAGAAGGCAACAACAATATAAACGGCAATTTTGAGAGTGACCATACCAATAGCTCCAGAAGTATCAAAAACAGCAATCCACCCACAGCGCTAGATCGCTCTCCCTATCATACAGAAAGGAGGTTCCCTTTTCGATGTGTGCTTGCTTCTGCCGCCAAACTGGCACAATAGATCCCTGATGCAAGATATAAAGCGGCTGTAAGCGCCGTGGCAAAGATTTCATAAACGCCATTAATTCCTTTTCAGTGTTTTTGAAGAAAAAGTAGAATCAATGACAATCGTTTTTCGGGATGGCTAGAGTGGAGCGATCGCGTCCTCTTAGCGCTCCCTTGAAAGATCGTTTAGTGACTATCTTTGACTTGTACCGTCTTTACTCTGATGAGCTTTAGCCAAACGATCACACTCGTTGAGCGGCTCTCAGCCTGAACTTTAAGGTAAGCCTGTGATACAACGCCCCTTTCGTGAACAGTCCGCTTTTAGCCGTCACGCTGACAAGCGGTACCGTTTTGGGATTGTGCTAAGCGTCGGCATGGGCAACATGACCCGCTACCTCAATTTTCGCAAGTATGCAGAGCGCGATCCGGATGTCGAGCTTTTTTGGGCACCCGTAAAGCATTTTATTGCCCCAGATGAGCCAAATCCATTCAAATACTTGCCAAAGCCACTGTATACAAGGGCCGTGATTCTGTACCAATCCGCCCCGGTGTTGAAGCAAATGCAGCAGTTGGATGTGGTGTTATTTCACCTGTTTGAAGCATACGTCTTTGCCTGCTGCCGCAGCCTGGTTTCTAAGCAGCCGCTGATCATTTGGAACAATGACGATCCGCCTATTGTAGACCCTTATACCTATCCGATTTACCCCAAAGATTTTAACAAATCCCTCCGGCGACATCGGTTTCGGTTAGGGCTTGACTTGTGGTGCGCCAAACGCACGGCAGCGTTTGTTCCCTGGTCTACCTGGGGTGACAGCATTCTCGTCAATGAGTGCGGCATTGCGCGTGAGAAGGTGCAGCCCATTCACCCAGGCTTAGACCTTGAACACTGGTCAGCCATCGATCGCCCACCCCTTGCTCCCGATGCAAAACCCAAGATTCTGTTTGTGGGCGGAGACTTTGAACGCAAAGGGGGCGATCGGTTGCTCAACGTTTTTAGCAACCAGTTTGCCGATCGTGCCGAGTTGCATCTCGTCACCAAGGAGCCACCCGCAACGAAGCCGCCAAATGTTTATCTGTATACGGACATTGGCCCGAATGACGATCGTCTGGCCCAGTTGTATGCCAAAGCCGATCTGTTCGTCTTACCAACGACGGCTGACCTTTCACCGTGGGCGTATCTAGAAGCGATGGCATCGGGTTGTGCGGTGATTAGTACAGGCGTTGGGGGCGTGATCGACATGGTGCGTCACGGCGAAACAGGGCTGATTGTACCTGTGGGAGACGAAGTTGCTTTGGCAACCGCTATCCGATCGCTGTTGGATAATCCAACCCTCTGCCGTCAAATGGGGGCACAGGGACGTAAGGACGTAGAGTGTGATTTTAATGCTGCAATTAATGTGCCACGTATGTTGGATGTGATGAAAAAAGTGGCCGATCGCAAACCCATCACCTAACTCAACGCTGAATCCAGTCACCGTTTCAGAAGAAACCACTAAGAGGATGTCTGAGAAGTATGATTAGCAGCGGATTCATACCGGATGAAACGGATGGCTAACGGCTCTTGCTCGAAATTTGCCATCCAATGCATCCGTTCCCTAGCCATTGCTCGCTGATTTGTCGCTTTTGAGACATCCTCCAAGGCGTTGAGGCACGATCGCTCTGCCAAACACTTCAACCAAACGTAGCTCAGTCCTTGGACGGCACACTGGGCGTTTGAAACGAGCTAAGCAAGACGTGCAGCTTGTACTGGAAGAGACAATCTTTCGCCAAATCAGTCGGAAATTGGTGTCTGTACTGCACATAGTACGTCCCCGCTCGCCACGCGCTTAAAAGCACATAAAACGGTGTGAAGAATGGCATCAGGGGGCGCTGCCAGGGGAGCAGTTTTGCGTAGCGGCAGGAGTGTGCGGCTAACCCACCACTTTGAGCCAGCCGCCGCAGATACTCACGCTCAAACCGTCGGGGGGGAAGATGATGCCACACTTCCATTTTGGGGTTGTGCCAAAGCTCCCAATGGCTACTTTGGATGTAGAGCATCACCTCAATATCTTCCGCATTTGCAATCATCGTTTTCCAGGTTTCATCGCGTCCCTTGAGCCGACGCTGCTGCGGTACCGCTTCTTGCCATGCCTGCTTGCGAATGACACAGCCGGGACCATTGGGTGCCATCCCTCGCGCGGTGTAGCGAAAGGGAACCGTTCCACGTTCTTCCACCGCCAGCAGAAATTTGATCTGGTGAAATTCGGGTGGGGGTGGCGCATCAAGCTTGGCAAAGATATTACCACCATAGGCCCCCGCCTCCGGATGTGCTTGCCCAAAGTGGTATGCTTCTGCCACCCAGCTTGCAGCAGGATAGTTGTCATCATCCAGAAACCCAACCAGGCTTTCACTTTCAGCCGCTTGCATGGCACGATCACGGGCAAACGCACTACCCTGTCTTGGCTCTGAAACCCAGCGCAGTTGGCTATCCGATCGCCATCGTTGAGCATAGTCTTCCACTACAGCCGTTGTGCGATCGGTGCTGTTGTTATCCACCACCAGAATTTCCCAGCGGATTCCGTCTGTATCCGTTTGGGTCAGCAGGCGATCGAGCACCTCTGGCAAACGCTGCTCAGCGTTATACGTGCGAATGGCAACAGTAAAATCGATTGGCATGGCAGGCGAATGGGCGAATGGCAGAAACCTCTATCATTATGAATACTCAGATGGAGAACATCTTACCCTTGTAGTTTCTTTATCAAAGCGCAGTTTCTGATAAAGCTTACTTAAAGGGAGGACTAACAGCGGTCAGCTATTAGCATAGAAGCTTTGAGTTTTGAGTTAAAGAGCTATCAGTGGTCAGCGTAGAAGCTTTGAGTTTTGAGTTTTAAGTTAAAGAGCTATCAGTGGTCAGCCATTAGCGCTCAGTAGACCTTTACCTTCTTTATCCTTTTGCCTTTCCCCTCTTCCTACTGCCAACAACCAACAACCAACAACTAATCACTCCCCCGCAAACCTACGTAGCCTCTAGACCTCACGTCTCCGCAAAACAACGGAGCTATCATCAAGTGTCTGTGGCTATAGTTGAGCGGTACTGCTACCGATCCCCAGCTATGAATGCCGAAGCGTTCTTGAATCAAGGGTTAGCGAAGGCTCAAAAAGGCGACTACAAGGGAGCCATTGCCGACCTGACCGAAGCCATTCAACTTTACCCTAAGTATGCGGGGGCGTTTCTGCATCGGGGGAATGCGCGGCTGGCACTACACGATCACAAGGGCGCGATCGCCGACTTTAACGACGTGTTGCAAATCAACCCCAACATTGCTGAGGCATACATGGGGCGCGGCACAGCTCTGGCTCATGCGGGAAATAAACAAGGTGCCGTTACAGACTTTAATCAGGCGCTTCAGTTAAAACCCAAGGCTCCGGCTGTGTATGTTCAACGCGGGATGGTGCGGGCTGATCTCAACGATCCTGCTGGTGCGTTAGAGGACTTCAACCAGGCATTGCAGCTTGCACCCAATGCAGTTTCTGCCTACATTCAACGGGGCATTGTCCGATCGGCCACAAAAGACGTTTCTGGGGCGTTGGAAGATTTCAACCAGGCGTTAGAACTTGCGCCGAATGCGATCGCGGCGTATCTGCAGCGCGGCATCGCGTATGCAGAAATGGGCAAACCGGAGCAGGCGATCGCGGACTTCGATCAGGCGCTTCAAATCAATCCAAATGCTGCGAATGTGTACGTTCACCGTGGCATTGTACGGGCAAAACAGAAAGATCAGTTGAGCGCGATCGCCGACTTTAACCATGCCCTGAAGCTTAACTCTAATTTGCTAGCAGCATACGTGCAGCGAGGCTTGGTGCGATCAACGCTGGGCGATTCTCAAGGTGCTCTGGATGACTTCAATCGAGGACTCAAACTCAATCCTCATGCGATTTCGGCGTATCTGCAACGCGGCATTGCGTGTGCGGCGCTGGGCAATAAGCCCAAGGCACTGGAAGATTTCAATCGGGCGCTGGAGCTAGACCCTGGCTCTGTTGAGGCACTGGTAAACCGAGGCAAAATCCAGGCTGAACTGGGCGATCGGGAAGCCGCGATCGCTGACTTTACGCAAGCCCTAAAATTGAACGCCAACACCCCCAACGCGCATCTCTACCGCAGCGTGATGCAGCTTGAACTGGACGATCGCCAGAAAGCCTCTGAAGACTTTAACCTTGCGGTACAAATGTTGCCAAATGCCGCCGATGCTTACATTGAGCGTGGGCTGTTTCGTGCCCTCATTGGCAACCACCATGCGGCTCTTGAGGACTTTAATCGCTGCTTGCGGATGCACTCGGATTCGGCTGCTGGCTATTTGCAACGAGGAATGCTGAGAACAGCGCTGGGTGAAATGGATAGCGCGATCGCGGATTTTGACCAGGCCATTCACCTTGACCCCAGTTCTGATAGCGCTTATCTGCATCGAGGGCTGCTCAAGGCACGGCTGGCAGACTTTGAAGGCGCACTAGCCGATTTGAACCATGCCATTCAGCATGACCCCAATCTGGTTGAAGCCTACATCAATCGGGGTGCCATTCACCTCAAGCTGGGCAATACGGCTGCGGCTGCGGCTGACCTGCAAACGTTGCTTACCATTAGCCCAAATCCTGCTACGGCTGCACTCAACCGGGGTCTGGTGCTGGTCAAGCTGGGCAATGAAGAGGGCGCGATCGCCGACTTCAATCAGGCGCTACAGGCAAATCCAATCACCATCGGCGCACATCTTAATCGAGGCGTACTCCTGACTGCTCTTGGCGACCAGCAAACCGCCCTCGCTGACTTTAACCAGGAACTCACGATCAATCCGTCGTCTGCGGAAGCACTGGTACAACGAGGCATTTTGCTAGCAGAACTCGGTGAAATGGCTCTTGCCTTGCAGGACTTTGATCAGGCGCTAAAACTCAATCCCCGCTTGCATGTTGCTCGGTTTCATCGCGGTAAATTGCATAGCGATGTGGGGACTCCTCAAGCCGCGATCGCCGACTTTCACCCAATTCTCATCGGCAAAGCGGCTTCCATTCCTGCTTACGTGCAGCGTGGACTGGCACACCTGGAACTGGGCAAGCGCAAGCCCGCAATGGACGACTTTGGTGAAGCCCTACGCCTCCAGCCCAAGTTGCCTGAAGATTACCTGTATCTGGGCATGGCTCACACGCAACAGGGCGAAAATCGTGCCACAGAAGACGATTTCAATCAAGCAGTTGAAAACAGTCTTTATCCTGTAAAAACTTGCCTTCAGCGAGGCATTTTGCAAGCCAAACTTGGCAATAAAGTCGGCGCACTATCGGATTTTGACTACGTGGTGCAGGTCAATCCTCATCTAGCATCAGCCTATCTGCATCGCGGCCTTATCCGGGCAATGAATGCCGATACAGAAGGCGCGATCGCCGATTTCACCCAGGTCGCCCACCTCTACCCCACCTCCACCGCTGCCGCCATTCATCACAGCGCCATCCAAATTATCCTGGGCGATCCCGCCACTGCCGCTCAGGTGTTGGAGCAAGCCATGCAAAACGGAGCCAATCCCGCTGATGCCCTCTACCAACGAGGCTTAGTACGCGCAACTCTGACAGACAATAAGGGAGCCGTTACCGATTTCGATGCCGCGATCGCCGCCAACCCTGACTTCGCCGCCGCCTACTTCAAACGCAGCAAACTACGATCGGCACTGGGCGATCGAGAAGGAGCCGAAGCCGATTCGCAACGAGTTGCAGAACTGACAGCCCATCTGGTAATTGTGACCAAAGAAGCCGATCGATGAGTGTAGTTGTTAATTGTTGGTTGTGAGAAGAAGCCCAACCGCTGTGTGCCTTCTACCTTTAATCCACTCCCTACTCCCCACTCCCCACTCCCTAACCGCTGCTGTTCACAACACGTCACGCTGAACGATACACTCTGAGGGGATGACTTGCACACCTCCTCGCACTGACCTGTACCGTGAAGCCATTTCTTTTTGTGACTGACCTGGATCATACGCTGGTGGGGGACGATCGCGCCATGCACGTTCTCAACCAGCAGCTAGAACAGCACCGCCAGCAATACGGCACTAAGTTGGTCTATTCCACCGGGCGATCGCTCACCAGCTACCGACACCTCACCACCGAAAAGTCTCTCTTGCCGCCCGATATCCTTATTTGTGCGGTCGGCACTGAAATTTATCATCAGGATAGTGAAGAACCTGACTCTATCTGGTTCCAAAAGCTCTCGATCGGTTGGCAGCGAGATGTGGTGGCGAACAGTGCCGCTCGCTTTGTTGACCTCACGCCTCAGCCCGATTCGGAGCAACGTCCCTTTAAAGTCAGCTACTTCTTGAGCGAACAAGCTGCTGTAGAAGTCATTCCTGACTTAGAGGCATTGCTTGAAGAACAGGGTGTAGATGCTCAGGTCATTTTCAGCGGTGGCAAAGACCTAGACATTCTTCCACGACAGGCGAATAAAGGTATGGCAATGACCTTTGTCCGACAATTTCTGGAGTTTGAACCTGCCCGTACCGTTGCCTGCGGTGATTCTGGCAATGATATCGCGCTGTTTTGCGATCGCTCCGAACGCGGCATCATCGTCGGCAACGCCCGCCCCGAATTGCTCCAATGGCACCGCGCCCATCCCAATCCCAATCGTTACCTTGCACTTGCCGAATGTGCTGGTGGCATTCTAGAAGGACTACAGCACTTTGGGTTTCTTTGATTGAAAGCCACAAGACACGAGCTTATATGCAGATGCAATTTCTTGCCATAATATCGCTAAGGACTTGATCGTTAAGCAAATAAGACGTATGGCTCAAGCAGCACTTCAAGAGATTCTTAATCAACTTCGAGAGCTTGAAATCGAAGAATTAAAAGAAGTGGATCAAGCCGTTCAACAATATCTCGTTGCAAAAGCTCTAACATCTGAAAGAACAGCATTCGATCAAGCATTGCTCGATTCTGGCCTAGTTGAGCAAATCAACCAACCTCGCTATCGGCAGGAAACCGATCGACAACTTCTTCAGGTGCGGGGAAAACCACTATCTGAAACGATTATTGAGGAACGGCGCTAAATGGCTGTTTATTTCAATCTAGCGCCTTGCCCATTTACTCTTGCTACTTACCTGCATGATCGGTTATCTCAAGGGCACAGTTGCCTACGTTCAAAAAGCCAATAACCGGGTGACGCTGACGCTGGAGGTGAGTCAGATTGGATATGACATTCAGATTGTGCCTCGGATTTTGCAATTGGTGGGCATTGGTGAGACGGTACAAATTTTTACCCATCTCCATGTGCGCGAAGATCAGGTGGTGCTGTTTGGGTTTGACTCTTCTGCCGAGCGAGATTTGTTTCGGCAACTGGTCAGTGTAAGTGGCATTGGCCCCCAACTGGCGCTGGCGTTGTTGGATACGATGGGCTTGCAAGATCTGGTGCAGGCGATCGTCGTTGGCAATACCCGCGCGCTCTCTCGCACTCCAGGCGTGGGCACCAAAACTGCCGAACGGATCGCACTGGAACTTAAAACCAAGCTGGCAGAATGGCGACAGCAGGCAGGCATGATCACCACACCGTCTGCGGGGCCTGTCCTCTCCATTCAAGAAGATGTGGAAATGACGCTGCTAGCGCTCGGTTATACCAACAGCGAAATCTCCCAAGCATTGCAAACGATTGGGCAAAGCAGTACCCTGTCCAAAACCGCCGATGCTGAAGAGTGGATCCGGAGCGCGATCGCGTGGTTAAGTCGGTAAAACGAGGGCTGATTCGGCAAGAATGTCTTCAGGTCAGTCATGCTTCACTATAATCAGCAAAGTCCATGCCTAAACCAACCAAGTCAGAAAACGTCCCTGAACCCATGCGGGCAAAGTTTGAGGAACTGACTCAACTGACCGATCGCTTCTGCAAAGAGCATCTGAACGATGAATATGCCCAGCTTTGCCGCTATCTGACGGCTGCTCTTTGCCGCAAACGCCCTTCACCATTAACAAGTGGCAAAGCCAATACCTGGGCTTGCGGGTTTGTTCACGCGATCGGCACAGTCAACTTCTTATTTGACTCATCTCAAACGCCCCACATGAAGGCAACCGAAATCTACCAGTTGTTTGGTGTGGGCCAAAGTACAGGACAGGGAAAATCGAAGCAGATTCGGGATGTCATGAAGATGCATCAGATGGACCCAAACTGGTCGCTGGCTAGCATGATCGATCGCAACCCACTGGTTTGGATGATTTCTGTGAATGGATACATCATAGATGCCCGCCAAGCACCACGAGCAATTCAGGAAGAAGCGTTTCAGAAGGGGATCATTCCTTACCTACCAGAAGAAGGATAGCAGCCTTATTCCTTCATCCACCCATAGCGCTGTAGCTCAAAGTCCAATACTTTCTTGAAGTCGTGGACGATCGCCCGTAGCTCATCCATATGTTGAACGTGTTTCCCCTCCTTCCAATCAGCGCGATCGACGGTGCCAATCACAAAGTAATCGTTGCCGATCATAGCTGGCTGCCGAGATTGAGTGAACATCGCGGTCAGTAGATCATCAAGTTGATTTTTGTGGGCAATGAGCAGGTCACAGGCGGGACAGTAACGGCAGGTTTTGTTAAGGGCGATCGGAATAGCAGGCGCAACAAAAATAAACAGAGGAAGCTTCCGCTGCTTCGTTTTGGCATCGCATTTAGGACACCTGGTAAAGCGTGCATCTGTATAAGGATTCAGGAAAAAGTTGTGGCGAGGTGGCTGCTTACCAAAGCGCTCTTCTTTTTTGTTTTTAGGCATAGGCTTTTTTGAAAGCGGTTTAAAGACGAAAGCGGTAGAGAGAATGCCTCTCTACCGCTTTGAAAGTTATAGGAGTTGTCAGGACTACTCGGCGGCTTGTTGCAAAAGCTCTCGCTTTTCACCCTGGAGCACCTTGACCTGTCCATCACTATCCACATCCACCACAGCAGTGTCGCCGTCTTTGATACGGCTAGAGAGGATTTCCTCCGCTAGCGAATCTTCGAGCAAGCGCATAATGGCTCGACGCAGCGGACGGGCACCGTAACTGGGGTTGTAGCCTTCTTCAACCAAGCGATCTTTGAATCGTTCCGTGACCTCTAGAGTAATACCCTGGTCGCGCAGACGTCCGAAGACCTCGTTGAGCATGATGACCGCAATCTCTTTCACCTCGTCCTTCGACAGTTGGCGGAAGACGATGATTTCATCTAGACGGTTGAGGAACTCAGGGCGGAAGTATTGCTTCAGTTCTTCGTTAACGAGAGAACGAATGCGGTTGTACTGAGATTCAGCTGCATCGCCCGCAGCAGAGAACTCAAAGCCCAGACCGCCGCCCCCTTTCTCAATCACCTTAGAACCGATGTTGGAGGTCATAATCAGCAGGGTATTCTTAAAGTCCACCGTGCGACCTTTCGCATCGGTCAAGCGACCGTCTTCCAGGATTTGCAGCAGCATGTTGAAGACATCGGGGTGTGCCTTCTCAATCTCGTCAAACAGGACAACGGTATAGGGACGACGACGAACGGCTTCCGTAAGCTGACCACCTTCGTTGTACCCAACGTAGCCTGGAGGTGAACCGATGAGCTTAGACACCGTATGGCGTTCCATGTATTCCGACATATCCAGCCGGATCATGGCTTCTTCAGAACCGAAGAAGTAGGTTGCCAGTGCCTTCGTGAGTTCTGTCTTACCAACCCCAGTTGGACCAGAGAAGATAAAGCTGGCGATCGGTCGGTTCGGGTTTTTCAACCCAACACGAGCGCGACGAATGGCGCGAGAAACCGCTTTCACGGCTTCTTCTTGACCAATTAAGCGCTGGTGCAGGGTGTCTTCCATGTGGAGCAGCTTCTCGGATTCGGATTCCGTTAGCTTATTCACAGGAACGCCCGTCCAGGAAGCCACGATTTGAGCAATGTCCTCTTCATCCACAATGGGAGAAGCATCTTCGCCTGTCGATTCGTTCTTCTTGGTTTGAGCAATCGCCCGAATTTCGGCCTTGATTTCCATTTCGCGATCGCGCAGTTCCCCAGCCCGATCAAAGTTTTGGGAGCGAACCGCATCATCTTTGTCTTTCAGGACTTGACGCAATTCCTTATCCAATTCCTTGGCAGCGGGTGGCAACTGAGAATTAATCAGACGAACACGGGAACCCGCTTCATCAATCAAGTCGATCGCTTTGTCGGGCAAGAAGCGGTCTGAAATGTAGCGGTCTGAAAGTTTGGCAGCGGCTTCCAGGGCCAGATCAGAGATTTTCAGCTTGTGGTGCTGCTCATAGCGTTCACGCAGACCGCGAAGGATTTCGATGGTTTCGTCAACGCTGGGTTCACCTACCATTACAGGCTGGAAGCGGCGCTCAAGGGCAGCATCACGCTCAATGTGCTTGCGGTACTCATCCAGGGTGGTGGCACCAATGCACTGAAGCTCACCCCGTGCCAGCGCTGGTTTAAGAATGTTGGCTGCGTCGATCGCACCTTCAGCCGCACCCGCACCGATCAGCGTGTGAACCTCATCAATCACCAGGATGACGTTTCCGGCAGAGCGGATTTCATCCATGATTTTCTTCAGGCGCTCTTCAAACTCACCGCGATATTTGGTGCCTGCAACCAGGAGGCCAATATCTAACGTGACAACGCGCTTATCTTCGAGAATATCTGGGATGTCGTCATTGGCGATGCGTTGAGCCAGACCTTCTGCGATCGCGGTCTTACCCACACCCGGTTCCCCAATCAACACCGGGTTATTTTTTGTACGGCGACCCAGGATTTGGATCACCCGTTCGATTTCCTTTTGGCGACCCACAACTGGGTCTAACTTCCCTTCGGCTGCCATTTGGGTCAGGTTTGAGCCAAATTCATCCAACGTTGGGGTTTTGGTGCGACCCTGACCACCGCCAGATGTCACTTCTGCGGTTTCGCCCAGCATCCGAATGACCTGCGTGCGTACCTTAGAAAGGTCAACACCCAGATTTTCCAGAACTCTGGCTGCAACGCCTTCGCCCTCGCGGATTAAGCCGAGAAGCAAATGTTCAGTCCCAATATAGTTGTGTCCAAGCTGACGGGCTTCTTCCAGAGAAAGCTCCAGAACCCGCTTGGCACGTGGTGTAAATGGAATCTCAACGGCAACGAAGCCAGAGCCTCGACCGATGATTTTCTCTACTTCAATCCGAGCGTCTTTGAGGTTGACGCCCATTGATTTCAGCACTTTGGCGGCGACGCCGGTCCCTTCTCCAATCAGACCCAGGAGGATCTGTTCAGTACCCACAAAGTTGTGTCCTAGGCGGCGTGCTTCCTCCTGGGCAAGCATGATCACCTTAATGGCTTTTTCTGTGAAGCGTTCAAACATGGCGTATTTCTGTCACCTACTGCTTGCTCGGTAGAGTTGATTCTATCATAGTCGAATTCTGCTGAAGGCTTAAAGACACGCCCCAGTCGAACCGTGATTACCGTACCTGCACCAGTGACTTGCTGTAGTGTAATGAACTGCCACGGAGGAAAATTGTCCTCGGAAAGTGTCTCGTAAGTCAAGTAAGATTTCTTAATCTCTTAAGCATCGAACTTAAGCTGTTGAAAGATGGGGTGATCACTCTCAACGCCCACCTGCGAGCCTGTTTGACGTAAGCGATCGTTCACTTGCTGATGCCAGTCCGTTAAGCACGTAGAAAACTCAGGCTTCTGCAACCCTCCATGCCATAGCACTAACGCATCCTCGCCATTGTCTGGGTAGTAGCACCGCCTGCGACCCGCTTCACGAAAGCCAAACTTGTGATAAAGCGACACTGCTGCCTGGTTGGAAACCCTGACTTCCAACGTTGCTCGCTCCAAACCACGATCATGAGCAGACACCATTAAGGCAATCAGCAATGCTTGCCCTAACCCCTGATGCTGATAGAGGGGATCGATCGCCAGCATGGTAATGTGAGCCTCTTCGAGAATGGCCCAGTAGCAGCCGAGGCCAATTAGGGGAGTGCGGAGTGGGGAGTAGGGCGTGGGGGGTGGGGGCGAGAGTTTTGAGTTTTGAGTAGCGCTTTGCGCCGCGACGCTAGAGAGTTTTGAGCTGTAAGTTTCAAATGCTAAATCGAGCGGTTCTTGTGCCCTCGATCCCTCTGCCTCCCCTACCTCCTCTGCTTCCCCTACCTCCTCTGCCTTCTCTACAAAAACCAACAACTCGCTGTTAGGACTCTCAAGCTCTCGTCGATAGCTGTCCAGCGTCCAAAGTCCGCCAAAGCAGCGTTGATCAAGCGCTAGGGCGGCAGGAAGTAGATCCGCAGAGAGAGGCTGAAGTACGAGGAAGGTCACGAAAAGTACGTTATTTGCTCAGAATCAAGCAGGATTTGCTCAGGATTGCTAAGGCTCGATTGTAAACTAGAGATCACAAATGCACGTATGCTACTTAACGAAGGCAGGAATGATGTCATGGGATCGACTCACGCGACAGCGGTTCAGGCAACGGGACATCGCTATTTGAGCGAGGCAGACGGCACGTTAGCACAGCGATCGCCCAACCAGCAATTGCTACCCCTGACGGCAACGGTGAACCAGAAAGAGCAGCTTGAAATTGGCGGCTGCGATGTCGTTGATCTAGTACAGCAGTTTGGCTCCCCTCTCTATATATTGGACGAAACCACCCTGCGATCGGCGTGTCGTCAATATCGAGATGCCTTTGCCCGCTATTATCCTGGTGAATCGCAAGTGCTGTATGCCTCCAAAGCCTGGAACTGTCTGGCAGTTTGCGCGATCATAGCAAGTGAAGGTCTAGGCATTGATATCGTTTCGGGTGGGGAGCTGTATACGGCTTTGCAAGCAGGGGTAAGTCCGACCAAGCTCTACCTCCACGGCAATAATAAGTCGCGTGAAGAACTTCAATTCGCTGTAGAGGCTGGCTGCACGATCGTGGTGGATAACTGGCATGAACTGAAGACCCTGGTGGCGATCGCGGAGGAGTCAGGAGTCAGAAGACAGGAGCCAGAGAGGGCAGAGGGGGCAGGGGAGGCAGGGAGAGCGAATGAACAAGAACCGCTCGATTTAGCATTTGAAACTTACAGCTCAAAACTCTCTAGCGTCGCGGCGCAAAGCACTACTCAAAACTCAAAACTCTCTAGCATCACGGCGCAAAGCGCTACTCAAAACTCAATCCCCCCCTACTCCCCACACTCCATCCGCATCCTCCTCCGCCTCACCCCCGGCATTGAATGCCATACCCATGACTACATTCGGACGGGCAGCATCGATAGCAAATTTGGGTTTGGGCTTGATCAGTTGGATGATGTCTTTCAATTGATTAGTCGGGAGCCGAGTCTGGCGTGTGTTGGTCTGCATGCACACATTGGCTCTCAAATCTTTGAGTTAGAGCCGCATCACGATTTGGGCGCTGTGATGGTGCAATGGTTGAGTAAAGCGGCTCAGTACGGGTTGCCAATCCAAGAGTTGGATATCGGCGGTGGTTTGGGCATTCGTTATACCGAAGCGGACGATCCACCAAGTATTGATGCGTGGGTAAAGGTCGTGAGCGAATCGATCGCCGCTGCTTGCCAAGCCCAAAACCTTCCCTTACCAAGACTTTTGAGTGAACCGGGGCGATCGCTCATCGGCTCGGCGTGCGTCACAGCGTATACTATGGGCGGACAGAAAGTGATCCCTGGTCTCCGCACTTACGTTACAGTCGATGGCGGCATGTCAGACAATCCGCGACCCATCACCTATCAATCAGTCTATCGAGCAGTGGTGGCAAACCGGATGTCGGCTCCATTAACAGAAACGGTAACGATCGCGGGCAAACACTGTGAATCTGGTGACATTGTGATCCAGGAAGCCTTGTTGCCAGCGTCGCAACCGGGGGATTTGCTCGTAGTAATGGCAACGGGCGCTTACAATTACAGCATGGGTTCCAACTACAATCGCATTCCTCGACCCGCCGCCGTTTTAGTGCATGACGGAGAAGCAAACATTATTTTGCAGCGGGAAACCTATCAGGATTTGATTCGTCAAGATCGGTTGCCGGAGCGATTGCAGACATTGCAAGCATGAGCGGCGATCGCATTCGCTGCCTCTCAGAGTTTAGAGACTAGGACGTGTAGAAGCGTAGGGTTAATCCAGATCAATGGGATATCTATGGAGGCAATGGCTGCTGACGACGACTCCTAGCTGGATGCAGTCCCTACCGCTTCTGACCGTTCAAAATCTGAGATTTTTTCTTGATGTGGGGCTTGTCCTTGCCCTCACCTACATGATGCTGGTCATTATCGGTGAACGGCGCACTCTGTGGATGGTGCGTGGTTTCATCGTGCTGATGCTGGCTGCCGCCCTCAGCAGGCGTTTAGAGTTGACGCTGTTGAGTTTTGTCCTGGGCAATTTGGTCATTGGGTCGGCTGTGGCAATGGCGTTTATTTTGCAATCAGAGTTTCGTCGTTTTTTGGAGCAACTGGGTCGAGGTGAACTCTTGCAATTGTTCCAATCTTCACGAAGAACCACATTGAAATCTGGTAGTGTCACGGATGAAATTGTCGATGCGGTTAAAGAGCTATCGCAGAACCGGATTGGTGCGCTACTGATTTTAGAGACGAGTAGCCCGATCGATGAACGTGATTTTTCGGTGCCCGGTGTCCGATTGAATGCTGAAGTTTCAAAGGAGCTGATTCAAACCATTTTTCAAACCACGACGCTGCTGCATGATGGTGCCGTCCTAATTCGTGACAATCGTCTGATTGCAGCAGGGGTGATTTTGCCGCTCTCGGAACGAACCGCTTCCCGCCAGTTAGGCACCCGTCATCGTGCGGCGATGGGCATCACTGAGCGCGTTGAAAACTGTGTTTGCGTAGTGGTTTCTGAGGAAACTGGATCAATTTCGCTGGCAGAACGGGGAACCCTAAACCGTCCACTGACCAGCAGTAAACTCAAGGAATTGCTGGAAGCGCGCTTCTCACAAACGGCCGATCGTGACACAGTTGCGCCTAATCTCCGGAGTCTGGTGCGTCAGATGGGTAGTCAAGGACTATCGCTGGTTTCCCGGTTTCTAAATCGTCTTAAGGGTAAAAGTTAAGGGCGACAATCTACAGACACACGCTTTTTGTTCACGCTATACATGCACTTGTCTGCTGCTGGGAGAGACCATGACCGTAACACCAACTGGTTTGAAGGAGTTGCCTGCTGATCTGACGAGCGATCGCCTGCCGAGACATGTGGCTGTCATTATGGACGGCAACGGACGATGGGCAAAGCGACGCGGTATGCCAAGAATTATGGGACATCGCCGTGGGGTAGATGTGCTGAAGGATCTCCTCCGCTGCTGTCGTGATTGGGGCATTCAGGCACTCACAGCCTATGCCTTTTCAACCGAGAACTGGGGGCGACCGTCAGAGGAAGTGGAGTTTTTGATGACGCTCTTTGAGCGGGTGCTGCGGCAAGAACTGCGGGAAATGGTGCAGGAAAACGTACAAATCCGTTTTGTGGGGAATTTGCAGGCGTTGCCAGGATCGCTCCAGGACGAAATCGCACGATCGGTCGAGCTAACGCAGCACAACCAGAGCATCCGCTTTACGGTTGCCACAAACTACGGGGGACGACAAGAAATTCTGCAAGCCTGCCGTACGATTGCCACTCAGGTGCAGCAGGGGCTTTTGCAACCCGATCAAATTGACGAAGCGGTGTTTGAACGGCATCTTTATACGTCAGGCATTTGTGATCCAGATTTGCTGATTCGCACAAGCGGGGAAATGCGGCTGAGTAATTTCTTGCTCTGGCAGATGGCCTATGCTGAACTTTATGTCACAGATACGCTGTGGCCTGATTTCGATCGCAGTGCCTTTCACCAGGCGTTATCAGCCTATCAGCAACGCGATCGTCGCTTTGGTAAGCTATAACCCAGTGGTCGATCGGTGATGTGTTCGCATCGTCGCCCTTGACCATTTTGGCCTCATTGAGCAAACTGGTTCAGCAGCCAAAATGCTCCCGTTTGGAGAACTCTTCCGTATGCTTCAGATTACTCAAGCCCCCCAAAGTCCAGTGCTGGTGCAACAGCGCTTTTCCATTTTAGGGGTTGCCTCCCCTTTTTATGCGGGTAATAACCTATTGTTGACGATCGATGGACAATTTCGCGCCACTGGGCCAGACATCAACCTGGATGGCACCTGGCAGATCGATTTTTTGTTTCAACAAGCGGGGAATCGCCGTCTCAAAATTGAGGTCGGTACAGAAAGCACCGAACTCACGATTCCGGTAGTTGCCACAGCACCCCAGGCAAAACAACTTCAGTTTACCCAGGTACCAACTCGGCTCCCTGTGCTGCAAGCGGCGACGATCGGTGGCACAGCCGCCAATTTTCCCGATGGCAGTGCGCTCATTTTACGAGCTGATCAGCAGTTTGATCTAGCAAAACCATTTGTGAACGCTGGCAAATGGCAAACAACCATCGGGTTCAACCAGCCGGGTAAGCGTGTGCTGGAGATTATCAGTTCTGATGGCCGCGATCGTGCCCAAACGACGATCGATGTCGTTGCGGCCCAACCGCGCCCCCCTCGTGTCAGCTTTACCAACCCGCCCAAACAGGTGAAGGTAGAAACGACCCTGACCCTTGCAGGTGATGCCACTAACTATAACAACGGCGACCAACTGATCTTACGGGCCGATCAAACCTTAGAGCTGGCTCGCCCTAGAGTGCAGGATGGCAAGTGGCAGGCTCAAACTGTGCTGCGCCAAACCGGGCAGCGTCTTATTGAAATCATTGGTTCTGAGCAAGACAAAGCCCAGACCATTATTGAGGTAATCGGCGCTCAGGCTGGAACCTTTCAGGCACAACCCCGCACCACGTGGACGAGCACGCCCACACCGTCTGACCTACCTGCCCTGCAACCCAAAGGCATCACGCTGCACCATACCTTTCTCACTAATCCGCCTGCTACCAATGCCTCGATCGCGGATGAAGCGGCCCGCATGCGCGTCATCTACAACGGTCATGTGAACGGCAACGGTTGGGCTGATATTGGCTACCATTTCATCGTGATGCCGAGCGGACGAGTTTACTCTGCGCGAAACGAAACAAAACGAGGTGCCCATGATGTGGTGAATGATGGCCTGGGAGTTGCGTTTGATGGCGTTTATACCAGTGCTACAATCAATCAGGCCATGTACAACTCCGCTATAGCGCTATGTACAACACTCTGTAAGCGCTACGGCATTACCAATACAGTGACACCTATTCCTACACCAACGGCTGATTTTGGCACCCGCAATTTACCCCGTATGATGGGACACCGCGATCGCGTCGCCACAGAGTGTCCCGGCACTGAAGGTGGCAGAACCGTCCGATTACCAGACATTCGGCAAGCCGTGAACGGAAATTTAGCGACTTAGCAATCGCACTCCCCGCTTACTCGTGATGGCTAACAAGACACTCTAGATGCGAGTGTTATTTAGACAATAGACCTCCTGCGCGAATACTTAAAAGCCCCCTCCCGTCCCCCAAGTTTGGGGGAAGCTAAAACTGATGCCCCCCAAATTTGGGGGGCTGGGGGGCAAAATCTGATTCATGCAGGAAGTCTAATCTACTGATTACTGCTTAAACGTAAAATGTTGGCGATCGCTGCAATCTGAGGCTGGAGCTAATTGAGTTTGAAATATATCAAAAGGTAGAAGCCAGAGCACAGTCACTAGAGCATGATTAATGCATTGAGAAGCTCATCATCATTCTGATAAAGCAGTTTGCCACCGGGTAGGCAGACTGCTTTTTTTTACAATTTCTCACGCGAGTCATGGCTACGCCAATAAGTTACTGAAATTAATTGATAAAAAAGCGAAAGAGAGTAAAGCTTTTACCCTCTTTCGCTTAATTTGATTTACCTAAAAATGAATTGGAAGTAGGCAAAAGCCACTACTCACATTCTTCCGTTTTGCATCACTTCCTGCAAATGACGTCGAATTTCTTGAATTTGTTCTGCATCTGACTGCTGGAGCTTTTGAAAAAGCTGAACACAGGGTTGAGAATCGCTTGCTTGAGCATCTTGAATGTACGTCTCGTATACTTTTGACGCTTCCGCTTTGCTTTGCAGTACTGTCAGCAGATCATACTCTAAATTACTCAACGTCTTGGAATTAACGTTTGCTACCATGATGTGAATCTCCGTTAAAGCTTGCGACTATGGGGTTACAACCTAACGTTGGCGTATGTTGATAGCGTCGTTCATCTACCTAAATAGGGAGGGCAATACGAAGTAAGAAGGTATGATGCATGACTGATTAGTTTAAGTAAACCCAAAACATAGCTGCGTTTAATGCAATAGAGCAAGAAAGTGCTGGTGCATTGTCATCTCTCATTAGATATAAAATTTGATTTTTTCAACTAAAACTTCTTGGTGATTTGGTGGCAATGACAAGAAAGCTATGGTGAGAAGAATACTTGTGTAGCACAGAAGCGAAAAACCAAGTTGAAGCGAAAGACAAGCTTAAGTAACGCGAGAGCTGAATGCGATCGGATCATACTAGTACGGTTACCAACCAAAGGAGACGTAGCATGGCACAAGCAAAATCCGGTGATACAGTTAAGGTTCACTACACCGGCAAACTGGACGACGGTACCGTGTTCGATTCATCCGCAAATCGCGAACCGCTGGAATTTACGCTTGGTTCAGGCAGCATCATTCCTGGCTTTGAGCGAGCCGTCTTAGGGATGGGTCTGGGTGAGTCGAAAACAGAAATTATTCCTACAGATGATGCTTATGGCCCTCATATGGATGAAATGGTGGTGGTCGTCGATCGCCAGCAGATGCCACCCGAAATTGAGCCTCAGGTCGGTCAACAGCTTCAACTGCAACAGCAAGATGGGCAGGTTTTACCTGTTGTCATTACTGACGTGTCAGGTGCCTCTGTGACCTTAGACGCTAATCATCCTCTTGCAGGCGAAGAGTTGACCTTTGATATTGAACTCGTTGAAATTGTTTAGGGTTGAGCCTAGAAACACGTATCACCCTGTGTCGGAAGGTTAGATTTGACCTTTCGACACGAAGTATCTTCTTCAATTGAAGCTTTTTTGACTTGCGGCTGTGCTTTGTTGTTGACAGTGGAGTGGGTTTAGCGTTGGCCTCTAGACCTTCTCACTGCTTGCGGCAAACCATTGCGCGATCGCCTGTATCAGTCCTTCTAAGGTATATTCCTTGGCCTCAGCATCAACTCGACCCAGTAAGCTAGCACAAGCTTTTGTCGTCTGAGGGCCGATCGACGCAATACAAACCCCTTCTAGCCAGGCCTGCCAGGTTGTGTCAGGCTGAGATTGTTCTAGAAGCTGGCAAAAGTGCTTGACAGTTTTGGCACTAGCAAAGGTAACCACGTCTACTGTACGCCCTTGCAGTGCGGCTAGAGCGGCTGGAGCGATCGCGGCTGGGCAAAGCGACTGATAAGTAGGCACCTCGGTAACATTTGCACCACGGTTCGTAAAATCCTTGACCAGTAGATCCCGACCGCCGCTTTCAACTCTAGGAAAGAGAATGCGGGTGCCACTTAATGGTGCTGGGAAATGGGTGGCCAGTGAATCAGCTACGAACTCTGGTGGTACAAAATCGGGTTTTAAGCCTCGCTGCTCTAGCTTTTGCGCCGTTTTATCGCCCACCACGGCGATCTTAATTCCTGCCAGAGCACGAAGATCACGGATTTGAGTTGCTAAGCGCTCAAAAAAGTATTCGACGCTGTTGGCAGAGGTCAAAAGCAGCCAATCGAAGTCTTCCAGACGTGTGAGAGCCTCATCTAACGCTTGCCAGCTTGAAGGCGGCCCAATTTCTAAGGCAGGCATTTCTACAACTGTAGCCCCTTCGTGGTTAAGACGATCGATGAATGGACTTGATTGGTTGACCGATCGCGTGACAAGAATGGTTTTACCCGCAAACGGTCGTGTATCTGGGGCTGCGGTTGGATCTGGGGTGGAATCTGAGGTGGTAAGCACAGTCGAAACCAGTGGAGAGGAAGGTGGTTGAAGATAAGAACGTAGCCTGACAACTTCGCCGATGACCATCACACAAGGAGAGAGCGCTTCTGTTGCTGTTTCTTGCAAGATTGTAGAGAGCGTTCCTTCCCAAATTTGCTGATTGGCGCGGCTTGCCCAACGAATGATGGCGATCGGCGTTTGAGGCGATCGGCCATGCTCTTGCAGCCGACGCAAAAGCTTGGCTAAGTGCTGTCCACCCATCAAGATGACTAGCGTATCCATTTGCGTCAGTGTTTGCCAGTTTAACCCATCAGGATCATGACCACTGACAACCGTAAAGCATCGACTTAAAACAGGATCGGTTAAAGGGATGCCAGCCAGTAATGGTGCTGCCAGCGCTGAAGAGATTCCAGGCACCACTTCAAAGGCACAATTTGCGGCAGTTAAGGCTTCAATTTCAGACTGACATCGACCAAAGATAAATGGATCACCACTCTTGAGCCTAACCACATGCTGCCCTTGCAAACAATGATGCACTAGTAGTGTATTAATCTCTACCTGGGGCATACTAGGTTCGCCACCTCGCTTACCCACGTTAAGTCGCAGGCAGGTTTCTGGTACGAGTTGTAGCAGGTCACTATCTACCAGTGCGTCGTATACCAGGACTTCTGCTTCGACCAGCAGTTGGTGTGCCCGCATCGTCAGATACACTGCATCTCCAGGGCCTGATCCGACTAGATAAACGGTTCCAATTGAATTAGCCATGTGTCATGACCATAACAGCCAGCAATAAATAAACTTTTGTCCCCAAAAAAAGCGAAAAACTACCTAAGCAAACTGGCGGCTGGTCAGTTAGTGTGGATGACATCCTGCACGATCCTACGTTACGTTGCTTGATCGGTCGCATCTTTCAAAATTGACGGATCTTAGAATGACTACAGCTCATAAGCCTGCTCTAAATCTGGGTCTTGGCGCAGCAATTTTTATAACGGCAGCAGCGATTAGTGCTGTGACACTGCATTTTAAACCATCTTTGGTCAGTGGCTTGCAGGCACTACGTACATCCAAGGTACCTTCTAGCGTTTGCAACACCATTGCTACCGATCCATCGCCACCGCTGAATGTTCGCTCTAGCCCCGTTGTTGCACCTGATAACGTTGTGGGAACGGTGCGAAATGGTACCCACTTAGCGGTGGTCGATCGCAACGAAGGCTGGTTACGGATTAATCAACCGCTAGAAGGCTGGGTCTATCAAGATCTGACGGTGACAAGCTGTATTCCAGCAGCACAAGCAAATGCCAGTACACCCGCCGTTCATGATGACGGTATGAGCCTTTTGGCAGAAGCTACAGAACAGTATCAAGCAGGTGATCTTAACGCCGCGATCGCCCTCGCACAAACGATCCCCGCTAGCAGCAATGCCTCTCAAGCCGCTAAAGGGGCCATCAACCAGTGGCAGCGCGACTGGAAAACCGCAGAGGCCACATTTACAGAGATGCAAGCGGCGATCGGTGAGCGTCGCTGGCAAGATGTACTGCTCAAAGTGCAAGCCTTTCCAGACAATCGGTTTTGGCGGGCGAAGTTAACGCCGATCGTGAAGGTAGCGATTCAACAGCAAAATGGTCATTGAGAGAAAGGCAGAAGGCAAAAGGCAGGAGGTAGAAGGTAAAAGAGGACAAAGGGCAGGGGAGGCAGAGGAAGCAGGGGGCAATTCGCAACTCAAAACTCAAAACTTCTCCGCTGACCGCTGATAGCTAACCGTCTAACTGGATGCTGAAGCATCCGCAGCCCGAAGCACACGACAGGGATTGCCCACTGCTACAACATTGGCGGGAATATCGTTAGTGACGACGCTGCCAGCACCGATCGTGGTGTTGTCGCCGATCGTCACGCCAGGGCAAATGATGGCACCTCCGCCAATCCAGACGTTGTTACCGATACGAATGGGTGCGGCGAGTTCACGCCCTGTCAGTCGCACAGTGGGATCGGTGGGATGATACGCGGCGTAGATTTGAACATAGGGAGCGCAAAGGACATCGTTGCCAATGTGAACAGTGTTGCAGTCGAGAATGACGCCGCCATAGTTCATGTAGAAGCGATCGCCCACCGTAATATGGCTGCCATAGTCGCAGTGAAAGGGCGGTACGATTTGGGGTTTCTCACCAACAGAGCCAAACAGCGCTTGCAGGGTTTGAGTCCGCTTGTCTGGTTCCATTTCGGTTGTTTGGTTGTAAAGCCGCAAGAGACGCAATGCTCGTTGGCTCTCCGCTGTTAACTCGGCATCAGTGGCAAGGTAAAGTTCCCCTGCCAGCATTTTTTGCTTTTCGGTTTTGGGCGTGTTGCTCATAAGGACTGATTGTAGCTATCAATGCTTTACACGAAAGCTTACAGCCGTTAGCTTAGGCTCATCTGAGGATTGCGGATTAAATAACTTCGACAAGTGAGATGTTCTGTAGGGGACGCACGGCTGTGCGCCCGTACCTCAAGACCACACTTTGATTAAGTCTCGTTCCTCAGTGGCAAGATGTGTCACTGAGGTTCTTGTACAAGGACATACGGTTGCACAATGAGCGTATTAAAGCGCTTGGATTGGTTCAGGTTCCAGTCTGACAGTTCTGCCGAAGAGGGCTTGTGAATCAAGTTTTCTTCGATCCAATGCTGGACTCGCGCTGTATCGTCATTGGCGATCGCCACAGCTACATCCACTACATCCAGACCCGACTCCACCACAATAAGAGAATCCCGACGTGCATGAGGGGCAAGCCAGTCCCATTCTGCTTCGGCCAGCGCTTCAGCCAGTTCTGTTCTTAAGTCGCTCATGCGGCAGTCCTTTTTGCTGTGTAAATGGTTTTTAGTTATCAGCTACCAGCTATCAGCTATCAGCGTAGAGTTTACGCCTGACCCCTAAACCTAAAGCCCTAGCGTCCCAAAGCATGCAGAGCGTTGATCACATCTGCACATTGCTGCGTTAGAGCTTCTAATGTTTCGCGATCGCTCGTTTGCGGCGGTGCAATGACTTGACCAATTCTAATGGTGAGCGGCACTGAGCGGGGCAGAGCAGACCCTTTACGATAAATGTTTTGAGTGCCCCATAGGCTGACTGGCAGCAAGGGAGCTTGGGTCTTAGCAGCAAGCCAAGCGGCACCCAGTTTTGGGTCAGTCACTCGTCCATCGGGGGTGCGTGTCCCTGTGAGAAAGACGCCTGCTGCCCAGTTTTGCTCTAAAAAGCTTGTTGCAGCGCGAAGGGCGCTGCGATCGGGCGCACCTCGCTTTACAGGATACGCACCGTAGAGCGCGATCGCCTGCTTCAACACAGGGATCTGAAACAGCTCCTCTTTTGCCATGTATGCCACCGGACGACCTACACAGCTAGACAGCAATGGTGGATCAAAATCGCTGGCGTGATTACTCACGACAACGAGAGGTCCTTCGCGCGGCACCTGCTCTGCCCCATAAATGCGTCCCCGAAAGTAAAAATGCAGCCCTGGACTTACTACCGACCATTTAAATAGGTGATAAAGCAGCAGACTGGCGAACGGTTCACGAGTTCTCGGCATAGTAACGGGTAGTTCATTAATTAGCTTTAATGTGTTGTTCCAGCAGTATTTGTAAGCAACAGTATCAGATTATGAGCGTTCAGCTATTCCCTGTTTTGAAGGGGCATAAAAGCGACAACGTTCCAATCCACTGTTCAGGATTTCGCGGCAGAGGTTGTATTCAGTCGTCGCACCCCATCGTATGAAAGCGACGCGTTCTAATCCACTGCTCAGGAGATTGAATAGCGGTGAGGCCAGATCCGACAGGGGGAGCTTCAAGCGAGATTAGCGAGAATAAAAGAGTAGACAAGAAAGGTGCACCTAATAGGAAGCACCGCAAAACATAAAGGCAACAGTGAAGACGCATCAATCGCATCTTCAATCGATACTCCGTGCCCCTCCCTCTCTGACCAAATCTGCTGCACCACCGCTGAGTTAAACCGTAGTTACCGTCTCTAAAGCTGCAACTGTCTCTAACTTCAGCTTCGATCGCTTCACAGGTTCGGGTACGGGTACAGGATAATCACCCGTAAAGCAGGCAGAGCAGAAGCTTTGAGGGTCGTGGCGTGTTTCTTCTAGCATCCCCTCCCAGGTCAGGTAGCTGAGGGAGTCTACCCCAATCTGGTCAGCAATCTCAGCAACGGATTTGGTGGCCGCAATGAGCTGATCTTGACTGTCAGTGTCGATGCCGTAGAAGCAGGGATGGGTGACAGGTGGTGAAGAGACGCGCATGTGGACTTCAGTGGCTCCGGCATCGCGCAGCGCTTTAACGATTTTGCGGCTGGTGGTTCCTCGCACGATCGAATCATCCACAATAATTACGCGCTTACCAGCCAATACGTCCTTGAGCGGATTGAGCTTCATTTTGATGCCCGATTCGCGCATGATTTGAGTGGGCTGAATGAAGGTACGACCCACATAGCGATTTTTGATCAGCCCTTCAGCGTAGGGGATGCCCGATGCCTGGGAGTAGCCGATCGCCGCTGGAATGCCTGAATCTGGCACCGCAATCACAATATCGGCATCGGTGGGAGATTCGACTGCCAGACGACGACCGATCCGCATCCGGTAGCTATAAAGGCTTTCTGCCTGCATGACGCTGTCGGGACGGGCAAAATAAATCATCTCGAAGATGCAGAGTCTGGGAGTCGCCGCCTTTGTCCAGTGGAAGGAGGCCAGCCCTTCTTCGGTAATCCACACCAACTCACCAGGTTCGACATCGCGCACATAGTCCGCCCCAATGATATCTAAGCCGCAGGTTTCCGATGCCAGGACGTAACGCAGTGGTTCAGTTGGGGTGGATTGAGGAAGTGTGCCGATGACGAGTGGACGAATGCCGTTGGGATCACGAACGCCCATCATGCCTGTGGGGGTGCCGATCGCCAGACTAAACGCCCCCTGGCAGCGGTGAAGCGCACTGATTGCCCCTTCTAGCCATCCTTTGCCGTTGTTGACTTCTTCAGCGATCGCCAGCGCAATCATTTCCGAGTCGGTCGTGGTGACAAGGGTGAAGTTGCTTTGTAGCAGATCGTCACGCAGATCAGGAGCATTCACAAGGTTGCCGTTGTGAGCAAGTGCCAGATAGCCTAAGCGGGTTTCGACCACCGCAGGCTGGGCGTTCACCACGCGACTGGAGCCTGTCGTGGAGTAACGGGTATGTCCGATCGCCATTGTTCCCGTCAGCTTGCCTAGAATGATTTCGCTAAAGACCTGGGACACCAGCCCCATTTCTTTATGCAAGTGAACGCGATCGCCGTCAAACGTTGCAATGCCCGCAGACTCCTGACCGCGATGCTGAAGCGCATACAGCCCAAAATAGGCCAGCTTGGCAACGTCTTGGTCTGGCGCGTAAACACCAAAAACGCCACAGGCTTCTTCTGGTTTGTCTGCCTCCAACAGGTCTGCCTTAGAGGAGTCTGCCTTAGATAGGTCTGCATCGAGCCTCTCTAAAGGGGTTGACGCAGCCAGGAGCGACGCAGACTGAGCAAAGGACGGGTCAACAGGAAAGAGTTGGTCAGATGTCATGCCGCAGTTTAGCTCCTGGCTGTGGATGGATTGACGAAAAAAGTCGGGTAATGAATAGACAAGCAACAATTGCTTAATATTTGTTTAATCTTCTCATTAACTGACGATTACATCGTAACAATTATGAAGCTGGCTCTAAAACCTTCAAAAGTATCTAAGGTTACAGCCGCTTTGGGAGCTACTGGGCTAACTGACGCTCGATCGCGTGGTGCCAGCGATCGCCCATGTCTGTTAAGCTCACATCGATTGAAGGACGATGATCCGCGATCGCGATCTGCAAAGGCGCATGCTCATCATTCACTTGACCGATTCTTCCCCAATGTGATCCTAGATGCTCTGCTAGATACGATTCGCAACTTGCAGCGTGATCAGGCGATACAGAGATGACAATCCGCGCGCCGCCTTCAGCAAACAGCAGATGATCCCAACGGGTTGAAGCGGTTTGACGAAAGGGTTGTATGGGCGTAAGCGCGATCGTGGCTCCCCGCTGACCACTCAAGCAAGACTCTGCCAGCGCTACGGCTAAGCCACCTTCCGCACAATCATGAGCAGACCGAATCCAGCCTTGTCGAATACCATCACGACAAGCTGCCTGTACGCAACGTTCTAAGTCGAAGTCGATGATCGGTGGCATGCCCGCGATCGTGCCATGTACCACTGCAAGATATTCGGAGCCGCCGAGGGTGGGGTGTGTGGGGTGGGGTGGTTCGGCGCTTTCTACCAATGCTCCAAGTAGATAAATTAGGTCACCTTCAGTTTGCCAACCTTGACCACAGATTTTTGTTAGATCGGGAATGAGTCCGACCATGCCAACAACGGGTGTGGGGTAGATGGGTTGAGGTTTGCCATCTGCGTCCAGCGTTTCGTTGTAGAGCGAGACGTTGCCGCCTGTAACGGGTGTACTGAATGCCTGACAAGCTTCGGCGATGCCACGACAGGCTTCGGCAAGCTGCCAGTAACCGATTGGCTTTTCGGGACTGCCAAAGTTTAGATTGTCTGTTACAGCCAACGGTTCGGCACTCACACAGCTTAAGTTACGCGCTGCCTCTGCCACAGCCGCTTTTGCACCTTCATAGGGATGGAGGTAAACGTAACGAGGATTGCAGTCAACGGTGGCGGCTACGCCCGGAAGGGTGCGGGGTGTGGGGTGTAGGGTGTGAGGTCGGACACGGATGATCGCGGCATCAGCACCACCAGGCAACATCACAGTATTATTCTGTACCTGATGATCATACTGACGATACACCCAGCGCTTAGAGGCGATCGTAGTACTTGCCAGCAATTGCAGCAGAATGTCATTCCAGGTTTGACGCTTGCCTTGAATGTTAATACCTTTGGGTGTGCAGGGAGGCAAGCGATCGGGAGTCCATGCCCAGGCTTCTTGTGCGTAGTCGGGCGGTTCTGCCAACAGTTCACGATGATAGATCGGTGTGTTGTCAGAAAGTGCCGTGGCAAGGACTTCAGCCGCGATTTCACCTTTGAACAGAATGCGAACGATCGGCTCCTCAATCACTGTCCCTGCAACAACCGCGTGCAGTCCCCAACGCTCAAAGATGTCGATCAGCTCTTGTTCACGTCCTTTGTGCGCTACAAACAGCATTCGCTCTTGCGATTCTGACAGCAGATATTCGTAGGGCACCATGCCACTTTCGCGCACAGGAATCTTATCGAGATCGAATGCAATACCCACTCCGCCCTTAGCCGCCATTTCGGAGGTGGAGCAAGTAATACCCGCTGCGCCCATATCTTGCGCTGCAACGACAGCACCCGTTTTGAAGGCTTCCAGGCAAGCTTCGATGAGAGATTTTTCGAGAAAGGGATCGCCAACTTGTACGGCGGGTCGATCGTCTATTGATGCGTCGCTCAACTCGGCGCTGGCAAAACTGGCTCCTCCCATACCATCTCGTCCTGTTGTAGAGCCAACGTAGAGCACCGGATTACCGATGCCTTTTGCGCCTGATACGACAATTTCGGGGGTTTCCATTAAGCCCAACGCCATCACGTTGACCAGCGGATTACCGGAGTAAGCGCGATCGAAGTAAATTTCGCCGCCAACGGTCGGCACGCCCACACAGTTGCCATAGTGGGCAATGCCAGACACCACACCACTAAAGAGACGACGAGTCCGGGCATCCTCTAAAGACCCGAAGCGGAGAGAGTTGAGCAGGGCGATCGGGCGTGCCCCCATTGTAAAAATGTCACGCAAAATGCCGCCAACCCCCGTAGCCGCTCCTTGAAACGGTTCCACAGCAGAAGGGTGGTTATGCGATTCAATCTTGAAGGCCAGATGCAAGCCGTGCCCCAAATCCACCACTCCTGCATTCTCACCAGGGCCAACCAGGATGCGATCGCCCTCCGTGGGAAACTGCTTGAGCAACGGACGCGAGTTTTTATAGCAGCAGTGTTCCGACCACATCACCCCAAACATGCCTAGCTCAGCTTTATTGGGATGGCGACCCAGACGACGCACAATTTCTTCGTACTCCTCTGGCTTAATGCCTTCTGCGGCAATGTCTTCAGGCGAGAACGGGGACGCGATCGAAGCAGACATAAAGCAAGTGCGCCAAGGGAACAGGCTTTATTGTATCGGTATTTCAGCTATCAGCGGTTGGCTATCAGCTATCAGCGGTCAGCGGTCAGCGTAGAGGTTTTGAGTTGCGAATTGCTCCCCCTGCCCCCCTGCCTCCTCTGCTTCCCCTGCCTCCTCTGCCTTCTTCTCCCTTCTGCCCTCTGCCCTCTACCTTTTACCTTCTGCCTTTCCCCAACTCAATCCGTCCGATCGCGCCGACCATTAGCTGGAGGGGCTTCGGCAAAGGTAAGACAATTGCCATTGAGATCCAGAACGGCAAACTCACGCAAGCCCCAATGTTTTGTGGCGAGCGCACCATTGGGATGAATTAAGTTCTGCGTTTGGTATTCGTCGTAAAGTGCGTCGATGCCGCTGACGTTAATACGACAGCTTGTGTTTTCTGCTAACTGGCGATCGCTAGATAACCACAGGTGAATTTGCACACTACCCCGATGCAGACCAGCATAGTCATCAGACTGAAAATCAGTCGTAAAGCCGAGCTTCTGTTGGTAAAAATCGATCGTCGCGGCAATGTCTACGGCTGGTAGCATAGGCACCGTGCTCAAGAACTTGGTTGCAGCATTCATGTGTTCACCTTTTATAGCCGATCGCTAGTTCAAATGCTGATCTCTTGCAGCCATGCACGCAACGATCGTAGTGCTGTCATCAACCCTAGCGCATCGCTTTCATCAATAAACTGGAGAATTCTACCCGCAGGCAAAAACGGAAACGCCAGACCATGAGTGACGTGACTATAGTGTTGCTGGTCTAGCCTATAAATGTGTAGCTGCCCCTTCAAAAAATCATCTCCTGGTTGGCTGACATAGCGCCACACTTCAGGAACGTCTAACCTTGCGTAGAGCGAGAGTCTATCTAAGGTGCTCTGGCTGAGGGAAACGTCTAGAACCAAGTCTGGTGGTGGATCGAGAGCGAGGTCGATCGCCACCTTTCCGTGAATCTGCTGTTCGTGCTGGATGTAATAGCCTGTATCGGGTTCTACAGCGATGCCCAAGTCTGGTCGCTTGAGTGTCAGTGCCTTGTAGCCTTCTACGGGCAACTTCATCACCTCTGCAAGCACGAGAATGAGCGACTCGATCAGCCTGTGGCAGCGATCGTGTTCCTCAAGTGGAGTCATCAGTTCTAGCCGACCCCGATCAAAGGTGAAGCGAGCCGTGCGATCGGTTCCCATTTCCATAAGCAGTGCTTCAAGCTGCTGCCAGCTTATTTTCTCCAGTACAAGGCGCTGTTCGCTGAGCTTTGGTTTCTTTGCCATGTCCGTCTCTGGGCCACACGTTTCTTGATTCTATTAACGCATTGGAATGGCAAGGCGCGAAAGGCGGCAACTTTAAAGAGTCCCTTACTCAAGAGCGATCGTCTGCCCAGTCTCTGTTGATCGTCGCGCCGCATCTGCCACCTTCAACGTATACAGGCTTGCTTCAGGCGTGACATACAGCGGTGTGCCGTTGATGAGATGATCCAACACCATTGCCGTATCTTTTGCAAAAAGACCCTGACGGGTAGCCAGCGCGATCGGTTGACTCCCTTCTGCCTTTAAGAGCAGGCCCTGATCCCCGTCAAAAATCAGCGCGCCCGTTTCTCCGTGCACTTCCATCTTGCGCTCCGGTAGCCACATGGCTTCCCCTTTGGCATAGACCACTTCTGCCAACAAGCCCGACTGAAAGCGCAACTGAGCCGCGCAGTAACAGGTCGTGTTGTGGGGCTCACTCCGGTCAGCGCGATCGCTAAACTGAGCTTGACAGTTAACCGTTGCCACAGACCCAAACAGATCAATCAACCGATGCAGCCGCGACAGCGCACCAATTAGCGGGAAGCCAAACAATTCTGGTTGATACGTCCAGCGTTTTGGAGCGGGCCGTTCGGGCTTGATGGTGGCATAACGGGCATAAAACGGAGTGCCGATCGCGGACAACGACGCTTTCAGCGTTTGATGCATGCTGCCTAATAGCTCAATATGTTCGACGTGCAGTAGCCTCTTCTGAGCCTTGGCAAAGGCGATCAACTCCATTGCTTCGGCCACTTCTAGCGCCAATGGATATTCCACGATTACATGCTTCCCTGCGCCTAAGGCAGCTTGGACGATCGCGCCATGATCCCGATTTACCGTGGCGATGATGATGAGATCGAGAGACGATCGCTGCACGAGTTCCTGCCAGGTTGGGATCGCCTCTGCACCGTAGGTTTGGCTAAAAGCCTGAGTGGTTTCTAGCGTGTGTCCAGCCACAGCCGCTAGAGTCGCGCGTGGTTCTGCCTGGAATGCTTGCGATCGCAGCTTTGCCGCGTAGCCTGTACCTACTAAACCGACCTGTAGTGGCAGCGAATGAAGAGCCATAGATTCGAGCATGAGTCACGTCTTGAATAGTCCTGCTATCAAACGTAAACGGTAGAGGACAACTCAAGCCGTCTTCTACCGTTTACTTGTTTTAATACAGAGGTTTGCAGCGAAATGAAGTAGCGATCGAAGACTGGAAGCCTTATTTGTAGCTATTTTCGCGTCTGACTCCTGACTTCTGACTCCTGACTTCTGACTCCTGAATCCCGCTAGAGATTGCCAACAGGACTGACACCGTTTCTCTGCATTATGGCTAGCGACAATGCTCAGTAAGCTTTGAAGATGCCACGCAATTCTCCAGCGCGGTTTTGCTTGGTGTGGAGATCTACGTAGAGTGTGCCGCTCGTAAGCGCTTGCAGTTGCTCGTCTGTGAGGGTGTATTCGCCCATAAACCGACCGCTGAGTGAATCTGCCCCACCTTGGACTATGAGCGCGTATTGAAACGGGCCATTTTTTGAAGGTTCGCCTTTGTGAACATGGATGCCTGACGTGATGTTGGGGTTGGGTGGGTTCAGGGGATCAGTTGCGTAGTCGCGCAGGGGACTGGTTAAGCCACTGAAATCACCCCGAATGACGAGGCGATTGCCGATAAGAGCCGCTCCTGCTGTGCCAAAGGCAGTGGTCGAAGCTACGCTGGGCACAACGCTATTTCCTGACATTACAGCGACGTATCTCGTGATACTGGTGGTGGGCAATGGAGCCATATCTGTTGTCGGCGGTGCTGCCTCTGCTTGAGCCAGAAGTACCGTTTCGGCTTCTTGCAACTGCGCTTCTAGGTGATTGGTGACATTGATCGATCGCGGACTAACGGATGCTGGGGCTGTGAGCCAACGTGCTACCCCCTGGCTCATAGACGGTGATGAAATGCCGACCAGGAGCAAGCAAGTCATGACTCCCAGCATTAGATTGACAAAACCCTTTCTGCGTTTACTCATGATTTTTTCTGTGATGGTGAATGATAATTGGCGTGTCTTGAGCCTCTGGGCTCTGGCTTGAGGCATCAAAACTAAGTGCCTTTGCTGCTGCACGATCGCAAGATCTGCGCAGGTTTCTTCACTTTTGCAAGGCATTCTACAGATTCAATACGGCTTTCCGGGCCGATTGGATGCACTGCGATGCAAAAAACGACTGAATCTTTGCGTTTCTACAACAAGGTTGAAAGTTTTTGCGGTGGTCGGGTTGGCAACGCACTTTATAGAGGGTTCAGGTGCGTCAACAAGCGCATTTCCTAGGTTCCAAGCAAGACTTGAGGGCAGTAAGATACTTAGTCAGCCCATATTGATCCCAACAAAAGCAGTGTGCAATGGGTTGTCATATAAGCTAACTAGATTAAACCTGGTACTTTTATTACGAATACCATTCATCCCACTGATGGATTGGCGTTTCTAAAGCTGTTGTTTTCCCGTAGTATCAAGAGTAAAGCTGATTCAGGAAGCAGTCTTTATATACACAGAGCTACAGAGCCAGCTTCCAATGAGCTTAGAGTGCTGTTTCCATTATTGAGAGGACCACTGCATGGCAACTTTTAAGGTCACGTTAGTCAACGAGGCCGAAGGGCTGAATACAACGATTGAGGTTCCTGAAGACGAATACATTCTTGATGCAGCTGAAGAACAAGGGCTTGACCTTCCTTACTCTTGCAGAGCAGGCGCTTGTTCGACTTGCGCTGGCAAGCTGAAGGACGGCACCGTTGATCAATCTGACCAATCTTTCCTGGATGATGATCAGATCGAGGCTGGATATGTGCTGACCTGTGTGGCTTACCCCACCTCTGATTGCACGATTATCACGCATCAAGAAGAAGAGCTGTACTAACTGCACACCTTAGTTAAATCAATCATCGGATGAGAGGTGAAGAGCGCCTGATTCTCTTTGCCTCTTTTTGATGACTTTATTTCTGAGCTGGCTTGTACCAAACGCTGTTTCGGCAATGGCTTTATCTAGCCACCGTTACCCTTGTCTTGCTCCCCACGCCAAAAGGTGATGGCATCACTGATGGTCTGTAGTTTGGTGCCAGGGTAGTAGAAATTGAGAATACGATCGCTCGACCAGCCTAACTTACCCAGGTGATAGGTTCCGGTTTGGCTGAGTCCAACACCATGCCCCAAACCGCCGCCAACAAAGGTATAGCCTTGCAGCGTTCGGTTGGCACCATACAGCGGTTCTAAATAAAAGAGGGTGCTGTTAGGGGCATAGAGCGCGACCAGAATATCGTCTTTGTCCAGGATGACAGTGCCACGATCGGTCGTTGCGGTCACTTGCAAGACACGCCCAGCAGACGATCGACGGGTCACGGCAAGGCGCTGAATGGTCTTAAAGTTCGCTAGGGGACTTTTGTTTGCGACAAGGTAGCGCCGCAAGTCCTGACTGAGTGCTTCAAGCGAGTTGTTAATACGCCAGCGAAACATTTCACCACCCGCCTCATTAAACCCCTTCGTCTGACTAATGAAGCGGCGAAAATTTTGCTCATCTGCCAAGCTCTGGCGGGATAAATCCCAGAGATTGCCAACCGAGTCGATGATGGCTCGCAGGTAAGGTCGCTCGGCACCCGACCACACATCGTTAAACGGAGCCGTAATTCCGCCTGTAGACGAGGAATAAACGGCATCCACTAGCTCATTGTTGTAGGTTAAAACCTTGCCACGAGTGGCTGCGATCGCCTGATCAGTCGCGGGATGAACGCCAGAAAGACCGTTGTAGACCTGGCATTGGGTATCGGCACAAAGCTGGTAGCCATCGATCGCAAAGCGGCGCAAATTGCGAAGGGCGTAGGTGCGTGCCAGGATTGCCTGTACCTGGAGGACGGGTTGCACGGCCCATGTCCCAATTTCGTAGGGCACCACACCGCGCAGGTAGGCTTCCAGAGGCACCTGGTTGACCAGGGTATAAGTGCCGTAGGTATTGGGTTGCAACCGCATACTGCCTGCGTAGAGATTCCGGGTTTTGTCACCGCTCTTTTGAATCACTCGAATGATCCCCTGTCCAGCGGTGATGTCGATGCGATCGCGAGTGTAGCGGTAGCCGTTCACAACTAGCGAGGCACGGGGCTGCTTCGGCAAAAGCTGCGTATCAATGTAAGCCGTTTGCATACCTTGTGCTTGTAAGCTTTGCAGCAGCAGTCGGCGCAGGAGAGGACTGTTGTACGTCTCTCTTTTTGCCCACACCTGCCAACGTTGCGGCTGGGCCACTTCGACGGGGATACCTTGAGCAACCCAGCGGTTGGCGCTATCTTCAGCACTCTCAAAACTCCGGTGGGTGCTGAGGACTACCCGCTCCTGTAGCATCGGTTCGGGTAGGGGCTGTTGCACCACATCCAGGTTGGCACTCGTGGCGCTAACAGTTTGCTCTTTCCCCTGCGTCTCAAAGCGAAACGTGAGCCGATCGCCCGCTGCGGCCTCTAAGGTCAGTGCATCCGTCGTCTTGCTACCAAAGCGCTGCTCAATGCCAATTTGCAGATCGATATCCTTACGAGTGGCGGCAACTCCCACCTCTGCGGCTGAGCTTAGCGCACATGCCACCGCCAGCGCTGCCCAGGCCATCCTTTGTGGCGAGAGAACTTGCGGCGAGAAGTCCGAGAAGGCAGACAACCGGAAGGAAACCTGGAAGTAGTGATCTCGTTGCATCTGACGAAAGCGCTTTAACGGTGACTCCATCCTACGATAGTGTTCCTTAAAGGAAATGGCTTGGTTAAGTTGGCCCGATCGCACTCACCTTTGCCCGGTAAAGCAAGCGATCGCCCTGACGATAGCCTGTATAGCGCACTTTGACACGATCGCCCAGCTGAACATTGTCCGACTGAAAACCGCTTAGTTGAGCAGTGTCCCCCATGAGTTGATGCTGCTGGGGGTCATAGGGCACTTCTGCACCTACGGGCGCGATCCGCTCAATCCCCCACCTTTCCAATAACGTATCCAACGGGCGCAGTAACGGCAGCAGTTTGACCGCAGGCGCTTGCGGATTTTGTTGAGCAGCATAGGCAGCAGTGGGCAACTGAAGCAACAGAGACTCTAGCGTTTGCACACTTTCTTGCTGAAATTCTTGCCACAAGGTTTGGCGCTGTTGTGCGAGTTGCTGCTGAAGGCGATCGTACTCCTGCCACAAATCTGATAATTCTTGCAATGATGCATCAGGTTGATTTTCAAGTTCTACCCCCTGACTCCTGACTCCTGGCTCCTGGCTTCTGGCTCCTGCCTCCTGGCTCCTGGCTCCTGCCTCCTGCCCTTCTTCATCCCACATCTCTAGCAGTTCCACCACCGACACCTGCAACACCCGACTCAGCTTCAGCAGTGACCCAACACGCACCTGAGCGATTTCCCCTCGCCGTAAGCGCAAAAGCTGCTTTTCTGATACGTTAGCAGCCCGACTTAACGCCTTAAAACTGGAAAAACCCACCGATCGCATTAATATGCGCAAGCGGTGGGTAACATCTTGAGACATAGACGAAAAGGTTTTAGCTAAGCGTCTTGAATTTTAAATGGCTCATCTAACTCAAAACTCAAAACTCAAAACTCTTAACTTTCCAGCCCTCTTAACTTTCCAGCTCTCTTAGCCTTCCAAAAGGCTTCTCAGCATCCAGGCAGTCTTTTCATGTACTTGCATCCGCTGGGTCAATAGGTCAGCGGTTGGCTCGTCGTTGACCTGCTCAAGGGTGGGGAAGATCGATCGGGCTGTCCGTACCACCGCTTCTTGCCCTTCCACCAGTTCACGAATCATATCTTCTGCTTTGGGCACACCCGCTGTTTCGGGGATTGAGCTTAACCGCGCAAACTCCGAATAGGTGCCTGGAGCAGGGAAACCAAGCGCTCGAATGCGTTCAGCAATGAGGTCTACTGCGGCAGCTAACTCGGTATACTGCCCTTCAAACATCAGGTGGAGCGTCTGGAACATAGGCCCTGTCACGTTCCAGTGAAAGTTGTGGGTCTTAAGGTAAAGCGAATAGGTGTCTGCCAGTAGATGAGAAAGCCCTTCTGCGATCGCGCCTCTTGATTTTTCGTCAATGCCGATGTCAATTGGCATTACTGTGGTTGGAACTGCCATACGATCCTCCGAATAAGATGAAAACTCGATTGAACTGGAGCTAATGATTGGATTGAGTTAATGAAACTTGTAGAGGTGCGAAACACGCTCTGTTTCGATACCTGAAGTGCACTCAGCTTTGGGTCGGGTGGTGCTATTACTGAAACGTGTCAAAAATACAGTTCAATGACTCGTCTCATTCACAAGGTCTGCGGTTAGTTTATAGCTGTTTTTCCTTCCAAACTACACCCGGACAGACTACATCTTAAAACCACCCTTGCTACCTTACACCGTGCACCCAACCTCATGGTGTTGTGGCTGACAGTCCGAAAAAGGTACAAGCTTAAGCCAAATGACGTTGCAAAACTGCACGGGGTGCACGACGCACTCGGCAAAGAATCGTTTCTTGCCCTAAACGGCTACAGGCTTCATACCGATGACACCCAGAGAAACCGTAGTATTCGCCATCAACCTCTAGCACGTCGATTGGCTCCTGTAGCCCAATTTCTTGAATCGACTCCATAAGAGCAGCTACTTTGGTTTGATCATTCTGCCGAAACAAGGGGCGGCGAATTTTGCTGATTGGGATTGCTTCTACTCTGACCATATCCTTTATCTTTCGCATTCACTCTTAAATCATACTCGTTATGACTACGGATTGCAACAAGGCTGAAGGGGACGGGGAGTAGAGCTAAAGGATAAAGGCTAAACGTCGATTTAGATGGGGTTTGTACAGAGATTCTAAAGGCTAAAGGTAGAAGCTGATCGCTGACCGCTGACCGCTTAAAAGCTAATCCTTCATTTGTTTATCCTTCGCCCCTCTCCCCTTTCCCCTCGCTTCATTTTTCGCCGTTAACCAGCCATGAGCTACAATACGCAAGCCACTTCAGGTTCTCTGGGAAACAGCCCAGACACGGTTAGCAACGTCTAACCGAGGGAAAGTCCGGTGCTTTTGTTAACGCAAAAAAGTCCGGCACTGTGCCGCAACTGTGAAGAACAAGGTACAAGAGCTAGGGGATGGGGTAGAAGGAGCATTAAACGCTTCCCTAACCCCTGAACCCTAACCCCTTACCCCATTCCAAGTCAGAATGCCTGCTTGAAGTCACAAACCCCATCACGCCTGCGACACACAGGCGAAAGTTAACGATGCAAAGTTTAGATGTTTTACGCCGATCGCCGACGGCAGACTACGTGGCGACGGTGCTTAGTTCTGTGGCGCTGACACCCACCATCAAAGCGATTCGACTGCGATTGGACCGAGACGAACTCCGGTTTTTACCAGGACAGTCCGTTTGGCCTAAATTTGAGCGCGATGGTCGCAAATTTAGCAAAATCTACTCGATCGCCTCTTCTCCCTCTGCCTGTCCTGACATTGAACTCTGCGTCTCGCGTGTGGGCTGGAGTTCGGCTGTCGTACAGGATCTGGCGATCGGGCAATCCTTGCCACTACGAGGGCCGTATGGTCTGATGACGTTAAGCGAGCTACCCCAGCGTCCACGCCTTTATATTGCTGAAGGGTCAGGGATTGCACCATTGAAAAGCCAAATCGATTGGCTACGCGAGTGCGGCTACAAGCTGCCCGTCTGGTTGGTGCAGGCAAACCCCGAAACTCCCGACCAGCTACCCTATCAGCCGTACTGGCAACAATTGCAGCAAACCTGGCCTGCCTTTCACTATCGGGACGCGATCGCTCAATGCCCGGAAAGCGTTTTGGTCAATCTACGGCTTAAGCTGGCAGCGTTTGATGTGGTGATTTGTGCGGTGGGCGATCGCTCAGACCAGCTTCAAGAAACCGCTTTGGCGTTGGGTGCGAAGCCCGACCAACTGCGATCGGAGAAATTCATTGCGTTCTGATGCTGACCTTTGCAAGCACGATGGGCATCAAGACATTAGACTAAAGTTCTGACGAGATCTTGACTACAGCTCTTTTGATCAATAGGACTTACGCATTTGCCCCCAACCCCCCTTTCTTGTAGCTTGCTTCCCAAAAGGTATGCCGAAGGCTATATGCCGGGGGCTTTAATTGGTTCGGTTCCCCCAGCATTGGGGGCTAGGGGGCGAAAGATGACCGCTTTTGCGTAAGCCCTAGTCAAAAGGGAGACTGTCAGCTATCTTGTCTTTTTATGTTTGCTGTCTGCGCTGCCTTTCCATGACTTCTGAAAAAACCTCGACCTCTGAGCCTCCCGCAGAATTACCGCTACCAGTAACGGTCGCACCTGCGCCTCCGCGTTGGCGAGCCTGGTGGGAAAACGTTCAAATCCTCATCATTGCGCTGATCCTGGCACTCTTGATTCGAGTGTTTGTGGCAGAACCTCGCTACATCCCATCCGATTCGATGCTGCCGACCTTGCAGATTGGCGATCGACTCGTGGTGGAAAAGCTTTCGTATCGCTTTCATCCGCCTGAGTTTGGCGATATCGTCGTCTTCGATCCGCCTCACCAACTTCAAGTTCAAGGCTATACCAAAGATCAGGCGTTTATTAAGCGCATTATTGGTCAACCTGGGCAAACCGTTCAGGTTAAAAACGGCACGGTTTACGTCGATCAACAACCACTCCAGGAACCGTACATTGCCGCTCCACCCAACTACACGCTGCCACCTGTCACTGTGCCTAATGGTGAGTTTTTTGTAATGGGCGACAACCGTAACAACAGTAATGACTCCCATGTTTGGGGGTTTCTACCGCAGCAGAACATTATCGGTCGCGCTTGGTTGCGCTTCTACCCATTTAAGCGTCTTGGGCTAGTAGCAAAGTCGTAAGCATCAAGAGCGTTTGGCGTTCGTGCTGACTCCCTCTAAAACTTGAGGTAGTGCATCAACTCGGCAACAAGCTGGCTTGATAGCGACAGTCGTCGTTGAAAATGAATCAGGTTACGGTAAGGCCCCATCGTCCGATTGGCGACGATCGCTCGTGCCAGATACGTATCCACTGCTGGAATGCGAATGAGCAACTCGATCGATGCTGTATTAGGATTCACAGGCTTAATCGTCTCAACACTATCTGCATCGTAATAGCAAAATAACATCACTGACTCTAGGGGCTTAAGCCGTGGTACAGGCAGACTCAGGGCCGCAGCAATGTCCTCAATGCAGTGCAACTGCACGCCTGCTTGCGTTAATTCAACAAGCGATCGGGCCTGATGAATCGAAAGCCCCGGTAAACGCAGCCAATCATCGACGCCAGCCTGATTGACATCGATTTTGACGCCTAAACTGGCTGCCAGCTCAAGCTCCGCCACGTTTTGAAACCGATAGTACGGATCGCTGAGGATTTTCGATCGCAGGGGTTGGTGAGCTTGAGTAACCGTCGATAACCAATTGGGAAGCGGCATTGAGGGAGGAATTGAAAGTAGAGGGAGAAATTGAGAGTAGAGGGATGAAAGGGAGGCAGAGGAAGCTGAGGGAGAGGGGAAGCGCTTGAGTTTTGAATAGTCGTTAGTATCAGTGAACCATAATCAGTGCAGAGGCATAGCATCGTTGAACATCGGAAACGCTTGACCGATTACGATCGACCGTCCTGCCTCCTTCGACCCCTACCTCCTTGGCACCCTTTGCTTCCCCTGCCTCCTGCCTTTTCTACGCAATTCGATCGAGCAACTGACGGCGCTTTTGCTCAAACTCATACTCAGACAGCAGGCCATCGGCACGGAGTTGATCAAGCTGTCTTACGGCTTCAGCAACGGCACTGATGTGGTCAGGATTCACGACCTCAGTTTTGGCGATCACTTTGACCGTCGAAACAATCCCATCGTTGAATTTGAGGTCAAACTCGTCAGCATCCTGGGTCAAATACCAGATGCCTTCGATCGCGCAGGCGACGCGAGGGATTGGTGTCATCGACAACAGCAAATAGAGGATGCCCCAAAGCGGTTGCCCAACATAGAACTTATGCAAGCCTGCGCCGATCGGTGCTGCCGCTCCAGCAAACGCCAAAGCAGCAGCAACCTTACGGCTTTTGGGCCTATCTAACATATCAGCCTTGCCTCACAGATTTCCTAAAAACTGCCTTCAGAGCCGTCACGAGCGTGCGATCGTCAGTCATCTGCTGATCCATAACTAGGGCAACGATCGTCTTCTGCCGACAACCATGTCTGCGTCAGCTTCTTCTATCATATTGACTTCACTGAGTTGATGACAGCAAAGTTGGGTGAGTGACTGTATCATGCCGCTTTACTAAAACTTTAAGAATCAAGCGCCATAATGTTCTGGGTGAAGCAATCTCATGAGTGAGAAAGCGCTAACGTTCTTCAGATATGTCCGGTTCTCACCCGTGGGGCACGGTACAGTAGAGTAATGATCATTACAATTGAGCCTTTACGGAAATTGAAGAGCCAAATTGATCTATGCTCTCAGTTCACTAGGTCTGTTCCTCTAAGGCTGAATCGTTAATGGTCTAGTTTATGAGCACCGCGCTAAACAGACGCTTAAAGGGTAAGTTGATTGGCATCAAGGCGCTTGAGAAAGCTCTTAACTTGAGGACACTCTTACCTGTAAAACATCTGCTTGCCAAAGACGGCCTGCTTGGATTTGGTTCTAATCCAGATCGTTATGATCCATCCAGTGAAGCGGTCGTTGATGCTATGGCGTTCAATTGAGTGCAGTTTGCTAAGCACTGTGCCGAATTTAGAGAATCTTCTCAGGTTACTTGGTCAATGTCACAGAGTGCGCTTCCCTCAGAATGGCTAACTAACTTTTCTGACCCCTATGCTGTGTTAGGGGTTTCGCTTGCAGCGGACGATCGCCGGGTACTCAAGCGCTACCGCTCCGTTGCCAAACTGCTGCACCCCGATCACAACATTCCCGAAGAGGATACGACCAAAGATCTGGCAAGCCAACTTTTTGCACGACTGGTAAACCCTGCTTACCAAAAACTCAAGCAAGAGAAGGGGCGCAAAGAGAATGTTTCGCTGCTACGGCTTCAAGTGCGACGGCTTTACCGTGATGCGCCCTTGGCTCCTAAGGGTGATTTGGCGCGTCAGTTAACTCAGCAACCCGTGAATGGCGTAGATGTTTTTTACGAGCAAGCGATCGCCCAACTCGCCGAGTCCCAGTATCAACCGCTCGATCAATTTGCCTTACTAACAGAGCAACTCGGTGAGCTAAACCTAGTGTATCTACAGCTCAAGATGGGCGATACGCTGATCCGCGAAAAGCGCACAGGGTTGGTCTCTGCACCTGAAGCGAAACCCATTCAATTTACGCCGAACCCAGCCGATGGCGCAACCGTTTCCGAAAGCTATGCTCAGCGTCATTATCGACGAGCGCAAGAGTACATGAAAAAAGGCAATTGGAAAGAAGCCGAGCAAGAACTACGAGACGCCATTAAAATCGAAGCGGGAAAAAGCGAGTATCATGCACTGCTAGGGGTTGCCTATCTCCAGCAGAATCTCCAGAGCATGGCAAAAGTTTACCTTCGTCAAGCGCTTAAGCTGAACCCAAAGGACCCGCTAGCGTGCCGCTTTGCCCCCAAGCTTGGTATCGAAGTCGCTGCCTCAGAAAATGGTCAGCAAAACGGTAAGGCTGTAAAGCCCCAATCATCAAAAGCCCAACCATCTGACAAAACATCCAAAAATGGTGGGCTGTTTGGCCTTTTTCGCTCAAAAAAATAGGGTGATGAGGACGTGCTGCAACGACTGAATCGTGATTACCAGCTTAGCCAGTGTTTCCTTTATCAATGGCTCTCAGAAACACGTTGACTTTTCGCATAGCGCCACATTCCGATGGCTAAAGCGCTCATAAAGAGAACGCCGATCGCCCCTGCGAGAGGATTGTGATCAACCCCTGAAAGCCACTCAGGCGCTTGTGGTGAGTACCGGAGCAATTGCCCGACATTAAGGATGTAGTAGCCCCAAACCAAGCCAGCATGTAGCCCCATCGGCAAGCCTAAACGTCCGCGCAGTAAACCCAACGTTTGGTCTCGCCACTCATGTCTACTCAAGCGTGGTACGTCGCCTGAGTCGGTGCGCGATCGCTTTGCCCAAATCAACGTAACCGCCAGCAGCGCCAATGCTGGAAACTGCGGCTTGAAGCCGTGTACTAGCGCAAAGATACTGGCATTTACCCAAAGCGAGACCTGGGGAGCATAATCCCGTTGAAGCTCATCCAACAACCAGCCTCGAAAGAACAACTCCTCTGCGAAACCGATGCCCAGAGCGACCAACAGCCCCTCAATCGCAACTTGCAGAAGTGCGTTTGAAGGCGATCGCCAGGTGATCCAACCAAAAGCGCTCTGTGTGACAAACAGCGCCAGCACACTCACACATCCGATTGTCAAACCACTCAATAACTCTAACCCTATACGCCGTGAGCGTTCCAGCCCGTAGCGCCACAACAGGTTAGGCTGATGGTAAACCTGTCTTCCCCAAACGCGTATAAGAAGAATAAACTCTGAGTAAAGAATGACTATGGTCAGGATGCTGACCATATTGCTATCCTTCACCAGCCAGTAAATGGGTAAAGCGATCGGTAGCCAAAGCAACAGCAACGCCAAAAGAAAGGCTGCAATTCTGACTGGAGCCGGAGACTGTGCAAGCTTAGAGAATGCCAGCTTCAAGATTTTTTGAGTAGATTATTCATCGGGTTCGATCGTACTGCTCAACCCATGACTGTTGAGTGTCTCACTATAAAACTCTGCATGTTCTTGAGCGCACGTGATAACTAGAGCCAATCCGTTTGTATGAGCTTCCATCATGATGTCCACCGCTTGAGGCTGAGTCAAGCTGGGCACGGTAGTAATCAACGTTTGTACGACATACTCCATTGAGTTGTAGTCGTCGTTGTGAAGTAAAACGCGATAACGGGGCGCGAGCTTGCGAACCGTTGAACGCTGTTCAATGGTTTCGACAGACACTTCTCTATCCTCTCGTGAACAGTAGACAACTTTTTGAAGCGAACCTTTGCAATGCTAACAGATGTTTTGCTTAGATCTGTACCGTGCGTCAGCGCAGACGGTTGCACTGGTTAAAGGGAGCAACAGCTAAGAATGTGTCGGTCGTATCTCAATGAGAGAAACGATCGCTACAGTTACATTGCTTAACTTCTTTTATAGCATTCGATCAAGCGTTGAAGTATCCGGATTGAACGCTTACGTGGTTGCTTGCATCAAAGCTACTGATGCCCGTGCGATCGCTCAGCTTCAGTAGCCAATTTCAGTATTATAGCGGCGGCAAGAGAATGGCTAAACCCTTTAAAGTGAGAGAAAGCCACACGCACGGTCTAGCCCTATGGGTTCTTCTTCAAGCCATGAGTTCACACCTGAAGCAAACCCACGCTTGCAGCCGTGTCAGATTGTTTGCCTGGAGCATGACACCAGTTATCTCTATGCAGAGGTGATCCAGGTAATTGAGTCGCGTCAGTTATGTTGGGCGCGCCCACTCGTCTTAATTCAGCAGCCTTCTGATGCCAGCGCCTACAGCCCAGTTGCTTGCAACAGCCCGCTTCAAGAGCAACCAGGCTTTTATGATTTGCGTCAGGATTCTGACCTACTGCTCCCACTCACCCTATTTCGAGCAGCGTTGGACACAGAAGTGTTCTCGTGGATGACTAGCCTGTATGCCGCTGATCACGATGCCGCGCCAAACAATTCTCCTGATAGAGGGCATCAACCGTTCAGGCAATTTATTCAACAGGTCTGGCAGGCTCATCCAAACGCTTTTCAGAATGTGTCAGCCTGAGCTTGGCGCTCCTGCGAGGATTACAGTCGGTTTATGGCATTCACCACTGCCGACACCTTGTACCCATTTGGCTAGACTGTAGCTCATTTGAAGAAACCGTATAACCTAGCTGGGCCGATCGCGGTTTAACCTGACTGCATTGTCTTGACCAAGCGAGCAAGCGCGTATTTCAACTGTACGCCGGGGTCGATCGCGTGCCAGCCGCTTGAGGTCTTTTGCCGAAGTTCAAAATGCAAGTGAGGGCCTGTGGATAAGCCAGTGCTGCCGACTCGTCCAATCACGGTGCCTTTTTCAACCCATTGACCCGGTTTAACAAACACTTTTGAAAGGTGGCCGTACAGCGTTTCTTGTGTATCGTCCTGATGAGACAGAATGATGGCGAGACCATAGCCACCTAACCAGTCGGAGAGGGCAACTTTTCCCGATGCTGCTGCTAGAACGGGTGTACCCATCGGTGCGCCAAGGTCAGTGCCGCTATGAAAACGCCGATCGCCTCTGATGGGGTGTACTCGCCAGCCAAAAGCAGACGTGATGGGCGCAGGCACCGATAACGGAAAGATCAGGCTCAAGCCATTCCATAATTCAGCATTGAAACGACTGCCTGGTGCGTAAGCGGTCATCCAGCTTTGCCCGTTGATGTCAGACTGATTGTTGTCTATGACAACTCCCAAACCTTGGATCGTTCGCCCAAACCCGTTGAGTGAATAACCAACATACTGTGGGGACGATTGTGAAACATTGCTAGCGGTTGTGCTTTCTCCTTGATTTGAGGATGGCACATAAGGCAATACGGAGGGACGCGATCGACCAGGAGCGGCTGTTTTCCAGGGCGCAATCACAGAGGTTGAAGAGGCTGGCTGTGATCGAGGGAGCTGTTGCACAGTCTTTTTGGAAACTTTTGCTCCTGCGATCGCATCAATTTGGACGAGCAGCGTGGCCTGATCTTCAGACGAAAGCATCTGATCCTGTGCCAAACGGCGCGCTTGCAGAAATTCTCCCGCTTGTGCGCTGGCGATCGCCCTTGCCTCGAGATTTGCCCGTAATTTTGCCTCTTTCCGAGACTTGTCTTTGGTAACCAGGTCTGCCAGACGCTGCTTCAGCACTATTCGCTGTGCGGCTGTAGCTTGCTCATTGAGTTGACTCTTGGTGATATTGGCCGTCTGTCTAGGCATCACCAACGGTTGAGTGCTCTGTTCGCTCTGCTTTGCCGCCGGAGGATCATTCTCAGGGGCTTTGGTGTTTGTTGAAACGGGTTTTGCTGCTGTTGAAGCGGCACTATCTTCGCGCTTTGACGGAGGCAAAAACGTTGGCGCAAGCGATTCAGGTGCGCTGATGGTTGGTTTAGGTATGGGAACCACTGTTTGTTGTGCAGCGACCAGTGGAGCGTTCGACGGATGAATCGTGGCAGGTACAGCAGGCGTGGCGGCTTGTTCTGCTAGCGTCTGGGCGATCGCGTCCAGCATGTGAGAAAGTTCCCCAGCGAATGGTCTGCACATTTCTTTCTGGGCTGTTGTTGGAGAATCAGGAAGGTTCGTTTTCCTCCCACTACACTTTAAGCTCAGCTTTCATACGACTAAAATTGTGTTGTTTTCATGAACTTTTCCGGGTTTTGTACCTTGGATTCAGTAAAGCAACCGAACTTAAGTTTGGCGAGATTAAGAGTTCCAAGGTATGACACGCTGTGCTGTAATTAGCGGTCTGTAGAAGTTTTGAGTTTTGAGTTTTGAGTTTTGAGTTGAAGAGCGATCAGCGGTCAGCGATCAGCCGTTGGTTTGCTTCTAACAACGAACAACGAACAACCAACCACTGCTTTCAACGCTCCACTGTCCCACTTGCTTTTAGCAACCAACCACTAGCAACCAACCACTGCTTTAGCGGTCAGCTTGGGAATTCAAAGCTGAAGCTGAGTGCTGACTGCTGAAAGCTGTAGCTTGCTTCGCCAACGGCATAAGCTAAGCAGAACCGTTTTCACACATCAAATCGGATCGCTATAGTGAGTGTGCGTATAGAAAAAGCTCTTCACGTAGTGCTGCTGTCTCAAAAGGCGAGCAATTTTCAGGAACCGCTTATCATAATCATCTAGTTGCTGGTTGCTCCTTTGCTATGAGCTACTGCCTCAACCCCGATTGTCAGAGGCCCCAAAATCGAAACAGCGCAGAGCTTTGTCGCTATTGTGCTGCTAAACTTCTGCTGAAAGATCGCTATCGACCGCTCAAGCCGATCGGGCAGGGTGGTTTTGGCAGAACGTTCCTGGCGATTGATGAAGACAAGCCATCCAGGCCACGCTGCGTCATCAAACAGTTCTTGCCGACAAACCAGGATGCGCAGCATTTGAAGAAAGCGGCTCAACTGTTTGAACGGGAGGCTATGCGGCTAGAAGAGTTGGGCAATCATCCCCAAATTCCAGCGCTGCTAGCCTATTTTCGGCAGGAACAGCAGCAGTACTTAGTGCAAGAGTTTGTGGATGGCAAGAATCTGGCGGAACTGCTGCACGAACACGGCGCTTTTACTGAGAATCAGGTGCAAGCTCTGCTACGAAGTCTTTTGCCTGTTTTGGAGTTTATTCATGTCCACGGTGTCATTCATCGCGACATCAAGCCCTCAAACATCATCCGTATGATGGTTCCACAGGTGGCTGAGCCAGCACAGCAGGAGTGGACAGCTTTACTCCACGTCCTTTCGCTGGAAGCCGCACAAGGATACCAAAACGGTATGAGCGATCGCCGCTTTAGCGATCGCCTCAGCGATCGGTTTGCCCATCCACCAAGAGCATTGTCGATCGCGGCTTATGCTCAGTGGCAGCAACTTGCTACACGGTTTGCCACCTATGCCGATCTGTCGTTTACTCAGCGACAATCTCTGGTTGCTACGGCGAGTCGGTTATTGCACGAACAGCGGCAATTGCTTGAACCGATGGCGCAGCAAGAGCATCTGGCACTGGTCGATTTTGGCGCAGCAAAGGCAGCTTCAGGCACTACCTTGCTGAGAACTGGCACGACGATCGGCAGTCCTGAATATCTCTCGCCAGAGCAAAGTAGAGGCAAAGCGGTATTTGCCAGCGATTTGTTTAGCCTGGGTGTGACCTGTATTCATCTGTTGACGCATCGATCGCCCTTCGATCTGTTTGACAGCAGCGACAATACCTGGATTTGGCGTAAATATGTGGCAACTCCCGTGAGTGACAAACTAGGACAGGTGCTCGATCGGTTGCTGGAGCCTGGGGTCAATCGGCGCTATCAAGCCGCTGCTGATGTCTTGCATGATCTGAATGCGCTATCAGACCACACAGACAGGTCTGGTACAGGTGAGTTGCTTGAGATGTTACCATCAGCTCAATTTCCATTGCCTGCTAACCTGCCGCCTCCAACTTCAACCCCGCTGCGATCAGCGGCATCTGCTGCTGTGCAGGCTCTTGCGCAGGCGATCGCGCCGCCTTCTGTAAAGCAGCCTTCGGTACCAGGCAAAGCCAAAAGCCCCACTCCAGCACGTCGAAAAGCGAAGCGACCATCTCCATCCTGGCTGTGTGCCCATCAGTTGCAGAGTGCCGGAAAGGTGTATGCAATTTGCTTGGCACCTGGCAGAAACACGCTGAATACGGCAGAGACCGTGCTAGCCAGCAGCAGCGGGACGACGATTAAACTCTGGGACGTGCAAACTGGACAGGTGATCCGCACACTGACGGGCCATCTTGATATCGTCTCGTGCCTGGTGATGAGTCTTGATGGACAGATGCTCATTAGCGGCAGTGCTGACAAAAGTATTCGTCTTTGGGATGTTCGGACGGGACAGAGAATTGGCGCGATTGCCTTGCATACCGATACCGTCCTTAGCCTTGCGCTTAGCCCTGATGGTCGGACGCTTGCCAGTGGCAGTCTCTATGACCCCGTCAAGCTTTGGGACTTGGACGCAAACCGTGAACTGACCAGCCTTTCTGGGCAGGCAGGCCGCATCGAAGCGCTGGCTTTTAGTCCTGACGGTCTCTGGCTGGCTAGCGGCAGTAGCGAGGCGACGATCGCGCTTTGGGATCTAAAACAAAACTATTCAGCGGCTGGACGCGATATTCATCTGCTCAAGGGTCATACTCAAACGGTTTCAGCCCTGGCCTTTGAGCCAGATGGCAAAACACTCAGCAGCGGTAGTTGGGATGGTACTGTTAAGCTTTGGAGTACGCGCACTCAACGGGAAAAGCGTGCCCTTCAGCCAGAATCCGGTCGTGTGACTGCACTGGCTGTCAGTGCCGATGGTAAGCTTCTGTGCACTGGTAGCGATACGCTCAAGCTCTGGCAACCACGCACGGGCAAGGCGATCGCCACTCTGGCGGGCCAAACGTCGATGATTTCTGCGATCGCGCTGACCCCTGATAGCAAAACCCTTGTCAGCAGCAGTTGGGACGGTACGATTTGGATCTGGAAACGCGAAAGCTCGTCTGCCTGAGGCGGGCGTTTGGGGCTGCTGTGCTCGACGTGATGGTTCGTTCTACGTCTCACTGTCTTGCCAAGAGCGGCGCGGCTTGAAGCAATGTTTGCGTGTAGGGATGCTGAGGACGCGTAAAAACAGCTTGAGTGGAACCGAGTTCGACAATTTTGCCTGCATTCATCACCGCAATGCGATCGCAAAAAAAGCGTGCTACCCAAAGGTCATGGGTAATAAACAAGTAGGTCAGGTTAAACTCATGCTTTAAGTCTCGCATGAGCGTCAAAACCTGCGTTTGCACGGTGGCATCCAGCATGCTGACAGGCTCATCGCAAATGACGAGCTGGGGATGTGTAATCAGGGCACGCGCGATCGCCACCCGCTGCTGCTGCCCGCCTGAAAGTTGCGCTGGATAGCGATTGTAAAACGCCTCCGCTGGGCTTAATCCCACCCGCTCCAGCATTTCCATCACTTGCTTTTTCGCGGCTTGGGGTGCTGCTAATTGGTGAACGCGCAACGGATCGGCAATACTCTCCCCGATCGTCATCATAGGATTCAAACATGCGTGGGGATCTTGAAAGACCATCTGCATTTGTCGTCGTCGCTGCTGCATCGCATGCCGAGGCAACCCGACTAAGTTTTGCCCCAAAAACTCGACTTTGCCTGACGTGGGACGAATAAGCTGCAAAATGGTTCGCGACAATGTACTTTTGCCACAGCCAGACTCTCCCACTAGACCCAGCGTCTCGCCAGGATAAAGGTCTAAATTAATGCCATCAACAGCTTTAATTGTCTGATCCGTCTGTGAAAACAAGCGAGCAATGAACGATTGCTCCAATGTGTAGTGCTGCTTGAGGTTGTCGAGATGGAGAAGGGGGGTAAGTTGCAGGGAATCGGGTGTGGGGTGTGGGGTGTGGGGTGTGGGATGCACGTTTTCATTCGTATATACTCCTCTCTCCTCTCTCCTCTCTCCTCCCTCCTCACCCCTCTCCACACCAACCGCTTGCAAATGGAGTGCCGCTTGAAGGAGCGATCGCGTGTATTCATGCTGAGGCGTTTGCAAAACGTTCCGAGTTGCACCCGTCTCAACAATCTTGCCGCCATACATCACTGCGATGCGATCGCAATATTCGCCAATCATCGCCAGATCGTGTGAAATCACCAACAGCGCCATCTGTCGTTCGGTACACAAGCGGGCCAGTTCACGCAGAATTTGAGCGGCAACGGTCACATCCAGGCTGGTTGTGGGTTCGTCTGCCACGATTAGTTTGGGGTTCAGCAACAGCGCCAGCGCGATCGCCACCCGCTGCCGCATCCCACCACTAAACTCATGAGGATATTGTGACCAACGGTTTTCAGGGATATTGACTGCTGCCAGCGTAGCGATCGCTTGCTCTTTTGCCTGCCGTTGGGAAAGCTTTGGTTGGTGCGATCGCAGCGTCTCCAGGCAGTGTTCCCCGATCGTCATCAATGGATCAAGGCGCGTCATTGGATCTTGAAAAATCAGAGCTACTGCTTCGCCACGAAACCGACGTAGTGCGGCTGGCGAAAGGTCAAAAACAGCTTGACCTGCAAACGTCACCCGTCCTGTAATACGCGTGTCGTCCGGCAATAGCCGCATCACAGCACGCCCCAGCGTACTCTTACCACAGCCAGACTCCCCTACAAGACCAAGCCGCTCACCTGGGTTGAGGCTAAACGAAACATCATCGACTGCCCACGCGATCGCCCTTGCTCCTGGCTGAGGATACGCCACTCGTAACTGGTCAACCTGGAACAAAGCGTTTGTCATAAGTTCGTCAGCCGCGATCGATGTATAACAGGCCGTTTTTAGCGTTCAAGAGACAACGTTCCGCTACTGTATCAGTTGTTAGCTTTGACATGTTAGCTATGACACAACAGGTTTCCAGTTGACCTCTGCCCCCTATTTATCAAATCGCCGCATCAGATACGCCACCCCAAAATCCCCATTGGGATGTTTCTCTAAAACCTCTGCCAGTGCAAAAACTCGCTCTGCTAATTCGGGGCCAAGTTTGTCGATCGTGGCACGCCGCTCCTGCGCCAATTGCTCCCGCTCTCGTGTGCGCGTTTGCCAATCGTTAGAAAACAACTGGTCAATCACGGTATGCAGTTCTAGTGCTTGCAGCATGTCCCATTCTCCTCGATCGCACCAAATTCCCTTACAGTTTGGGCAGCGCTCAACATAGAACGGCGTTTTCACGCTCACTTTTGCTCTTGACAGGTAGGCAGTGCATTCAGGACACAGCGCAGCTCGCGTATCGAAAGGCGATCGGGCACAGTCCGCCTCTAAGGCATGATCAATCAGCATTGATAAGTCCTTTGCGGGGGGTTGGTGCTGTTGCCAGGTTTCGTAGGAGGCTCCCGTTATCCAGGCTCCACCGCACTCTGGGCAGTGATGCGCTGCCAGTTGCTTGATTAACTGACCGTCCACCAAATCCACCTGTTTATCCTTCGGACATTGCACAAGCGCTTTCTCCAATACAACCAACCTTTTCTATTTAACCAAGCAAGCGAGTGGTTTTCAGCATTTAAGCCAGGAAAGCGACATACGAGAACACAGACCTTCTCCTACTCCCTACTCCCCAAAGCTATCAGCAGTCAGCGGTCAGCAGGTTTCACAGACCTACTCCCTACTCCCCTCCAGCACTGCAGCACAATACCGTTGCAATGTACTGAGCCGATCGCTAACCTGTTGCTGCCGCTGTGCGATCGTTGTAGGCTGGCGTGCTGCACGAAGGCTCATCACGTCAAGGCCCAAAAGCCGCAGTTGCTTGTCACATTCCACCTGATACGATTGCATCCAATGCTGCATGGATGGCACAAGGATATCGAGAGGCAAGCAGAGAATCTGCTGACGAAAAAACTGCTGTAGGTCTGCAACCTTAGCCTGCACAACAGTTGAAGGCTCATAAAGCAACGCGCTGTCACCTTGGGCGATCGTCTGGGCCACTTGCCCCAAAAGCTGCTGAAACGCCTCGTAACGCTGCTGATGTAACAACGGTAATGCTTGCCTCATGTCTCACCACCGCTTTCCTAAGTTACTGTAAAGAATTTTGTCATTCTTGCTAAGATAGACATTAATAGAGGTTAAGAACCTCGAATTAAAAATGCAACTATAGTCTAGCGTTCTAGCTTTAGCTAAGAATCTAGGTAGTAATAGGCTGACAGTGACTAATCATTTGGCATTGCGGCATGGCTGGTGAGTTTGATGCTAGTGGATCAATACACTGGCATCAAACTCAGTTAGCCTTAGTTTCAATTGGCATCAGCGGTGCTCTGTTTGTCCTTTGCCTGGTATGACTTCAACTACCAAAGCGTTGAGATCATCCGTCGCATCGACGGCTCGTATCAAACAGCGCCCTGTGCAGTAGAATCAGCCAATACAACAAATCTTTCGAGCCTTCCGATTCCTAAGCTTGACAGCATGCACCTAACGGCTCCCGCATCTTCCATAGATTTTGAGCTTCCTGCCTGGTTGCAGGAATGCCTGAATGCGCGGCGAACCTTCGCCGAAACGGCTCCCTCCGAAACGGCTAAACCTGACGCTGATGATCTAATTTGTCGAGCGTTTGAGTTTGCCTATGAACTGCATAAAGGGCAATACCGAGCATCGGGTGAACCTTACATCATGCACCCTGTTGCAGTTGCAGGTTTGTTGCGTGACTTAGGTGGCGGCAGCGCAATGATTGCCGCTGGTTTTCTGCATGATGTGGTTGAAGACACTAATGTTACGGCTGAAGAGCTAGGCGCACTCTTTGGGCAAGAAGTCCAGCTTTTGGTTGAAGGGGTCACGAAGCTCTCAAAGTTCAATTTCTCTAGCAAAACAGAACGACAAGCAGAAAACTTTCGCCGCATGTTTCTGGCAATGGCGCAGGATATTCGCGTGATTGTTGTCAAGCTTGCCGATCGCCTGCACAATATGCGAACGCTGGAACACTTACCCGATGCCAAACGCCGTCAAATTGCCCTAGAAACCCGCGAAATCTTTGCTCCTCTTGCCAATCGCTTGGGGATCGGTCGCTTTAAGTGGGAATTAGAAGATCTGACCTTCAAATACCTGGAGCCTGAATCCTATCGGCAAATTCAAGAGCTGGTGGCTGAAAAGCGGATCGATCGCGAAACAGGATTGGCTCAAATTGTGGACAGCCTTAAACGGCGCTTGAGCCAGATAAAAATTTCCTACGCCGATATTAGCGGTCGCCCTAAGCATCTGTATGGCATCTACCAGAAGATGAAGCGACAGCAGAAGGACTACAACGAAATCTATGATGTTGCGGCGATTCGGCTCATTGTTAGCTCTAACGACGAATGCTACCGGGCACTGGCCGTTGTACATGACATGTTTCGCCCCATCCCTGGTCGCTTCAAAGACTACATCGGGCTACCCAAACCAAACCGCTATCAGTCGCTTCACACCGTTGTCATTGGCAATACGGGAAGGCCGTTAGAAATCCAAATCCGCACACTGGAAATGCACCACATTGCTGAATACGGGATTGCGGCTCACTGGAAATACAAAGAAGCAGGCAGTTCCAGCAATACGCAACTCACAACGGCTGACGAGAAGTTTACCTGGCTGCGGCAACTGCTTGACTGGCAGAGCGATCTGAAAGATGCCCAGGAATATCTGGAAAACATCAAAGATGATCTCTTTGATGGGGATGTCTACGTGTTTACGCCGCAAGGGGATGTGGTGTCTCTCAGTCGTGGGGCAACCCCCGTTGATTTTGCCTACCGTATTCATACCGAGATTGGCAACCACTGTGCTGGGGTTCGCGTGAATGAACGCATGGCAACCCTTGATACGCCGCTCAAAAATGGTGATATCGTCGAAATTATTACTCAAAAGAACTCCCGACCCAGCCTTGATTGGCTGAATTTTGTCGTTACGCCTGGTGCCCGAAACCGCATTCGCCAATGGTATAAGCGATCGAACCGGGAAGAAAATGTGGCCCGCGGTCGAGAAATGCTAGAGCGAGAACTGGGTAAAAATGGCTTTGAAGCGTTGCTGAAGTCCGAACCCATGCAAGCAACCGCCGAGCGATGTAACTACCACAGCGTTGAAGACCTGCTGGCAGCCCTTGGCTACGGAGAAGTAACCCTCAATCTCACGCTTAACCGTTTACGGGAAGCAGTTAAAGCACAACAACCTCTGGCAAAGCTTTCTGATAGCTTGGATAGTCTGAGTGTTGCCTCTCAAGAGTTGCCCTTGTTGCCGATCGGCCCTAAGCTTTTGCCGTTGCAGCCATCTAGTAAGGCTCCCATTATTGGCGTTGAGGGCTTGCTCCATCACATTGCCGGATGCTGTACCCCCGTACCAGGTGAAGCCATTATTGGGGTGGTTACCCGCAGCAGTCGGGGGATTTCGATTCATCGCCAGGGGTGTCCGAATGTTGAGCCGATTCCGGGCGATCGCCTGGTGCCCGTCAGTTGGAACACGGCTGACCAGGACCTCGGTCGTCCTCAGACCTATCCCGTTGATATTCAAATTCAAGTCATCGATCGCGTCGGCGTTTTAAAAGACATCCTGTCTCGCCTGACCGACAACAACATCAATATTCGCAATGCTCAGGTCAAAACGTTTCCTGCTCAAACCGCAGTGATTGATCTAGGCATTGACATTCGTGATCACGAGCAGCTTGAACGCACGTTTAGCCAGATCAGAAAGCTGAGTGATGTGCTAAATCTACGGCGCTTGAGCCAGGTTGACGACTAATGATCGCTCTCGCGTTGTCAATGTTCAGGTTCGTTTTAGATGGCAAGGGTTGAAGCAATAGCTGCTTCAACTCTAATTTTTTCTTTAGCCCTGGTTCAGCTATACGGTTGAGTCTACGTATATTCACAGATCTACTCGTGAGTTAGACTTCGTTTAGCGTGGCTATTGGCGATCGCGGCTACAGGCTTACCGCAGTGCTTAGGCGTATTTTCAAGTGTTGCGTTTCGTGATTTGAAGCTAAAGCAAGGATTATATTCTATGATAGGGTTTAGTGATTCAAGTCACAGTCCTTAATACTAGCCTACGGGTACCATGAGAAGCAATGAAGCCTAAGGCTCTAGCCAAATGTGCATGTTGAATGTATCATGCAAGCCTGCAACAATAGTATTTTCCTTTCGTCTAAAAACGGAGCCTCGTGCGTTAAACAGTCCCTTTAGTGCCTGAGTCAGTGCAATTTTACCCTCATCCCTGGGCATAGGAATCCTAGCTGCCGTGAGTACCTGGACACCCAACTTTAACCGTCAAATCGATCAAGAGGAGCAGCAGCTATACGATCACTTGCTCCGGCTTGTGCAATCCGAGCTGCCGAGCCAGTTGATCGAGCGCTTTCGCGCCCTCTTTGTTGATGGTGTGGGTTATCCTGACGCAGACATCGTGGCAGCGATTAACAAGATTGCAAGCTCTAAAGCCGCTGACCAAGAATTTCGATTTGTACTCAACCGCTGTTGCCATATTCTAATCAATCGCTGGCAGACTCGCCCTCAGCTTCAAACGGCGATTCCAGAGCTTATTTCACTCTTTGAAACTACCCCTGCTCGACCTGTCACCGAGTATTCACGTGCTCGATCGGCGCGGCGAATGCGTGAGCTAGTCAAGGGTTTTGTAGACAGCGAGCAATATGTGACGTTGCGCCGCCTGTCTCAAGTGATGAACCAGGCAAGTGATTTGCATGCTCCCCCGGCTCATGAGCCGATTGGTGCACTCATTCGACGCTACCCCTATCTCTATGAACACTGCCTTTTAACGGATGGCAGCACTTACGAGCATCAGCAAACTATTCGACAACTTCAGGCAAAGGCTCAGCGTCAGTATGAAGTGGACCTGTCGCAGTATGTGACCTATCAGGTACGACGATCGCAGCTCGATCGTGAGGGGTCTGCGCAGGTGAGTAGTCGAATTCTTCAGCCAGTCAAGAACCCTACGCTGCTGAGCGATCAAGATTTATGCCGTGCGCTCAAGCAATTTGCTGGCAAATCTCAAAGTGATGGTACCTATCGAGACTCAGCACAGCGGTTTCTGACGCATACCAATCAAACTCCAACCTTTCAATCGTTTAAGGATGATCTCTACCAGTACATTACAGCTTCAGTAGACCCGGAATACGGTAAGCGGCAGTTCAATCATCAGCTTTATAGTCAACTCAAGAGTACTCTGCCAGAAAGTAACGAGCAAAAGCTGAATGACTTTTTAATCGTGAGAACCTGTAGCCACCTACTGAATTTTCTTGTGGTAGAAAGCCCACAACGACCCAATCACTTTGTGTTTGTTGATCTCATCTCCAATATTGGCTCTACTTTAACAACAGGATTGTTGCTAAAAATTGTGCTGATTTGCCGTAAGGTAAAGCCCTATCTAGAGAAGCGGTTCTCTATTTTGTTTAACCACTATGAGTTTTGTCGCCGCGATGGTGTGCAGTGGTTGGTAGAAGCAATGGAGACGCTTAATCTGGCGTTAAGCACGAACTTTAGTACGATCGATCTCTCCTTTATCAACCAGATTGCTCATCAGTAAGCTCTAGGGAGACGAGAGCAACTTTTTGTGCTAACGTACCCTTTGAATTGATCTGTCGGTAAACTGAATTGAGTAGCCTATTGTCAGATGCGCTATGGATGTTCTAAGGAAACCACCTCCAAAGGCTTGACTCGATCTGTAACCAGGAAGGCAACCAACGCTTAAATGGGTTTGTCTTGGAGCAAGGTGTTTGCTCGTCGGTGCAGCAGTTCGTTCACACAATTATGTTCTGGAGAGATTAAACGGAATGACTCAGGTAGTTCTTGGTGAAAACGAAGGCATTGATTCTGCTTTGCGGCGATTCAAACGTCAAGTTTCTAAAGCTGGGATTTTAGCTGATTTGCGCTCCCATCGACACTTTGAAACGCCGATTGAGAAGAAGAAGCGGAAAGCGATCGTGGCTCGGCGCAAGCGTCGCTATAGTTAAACTTACCGCAGTTTCCCATCCAATCAGCCACGGTCTTATCAAGACAGACATCGGGTTGAAGGGATTGGGTGTAAGGAATGCAAATGCAACCGATCGTGATGATGACTAGACGGTTTGCTTGATGGTGCAGCGTTGTCATCATGTTCTCGATGTTGAGCCCGACCCTTTAAGTAGCCGTATCGTTAAAACTAAGAAAGCGGCGAAACCTGCTCGCCGCCTTCCTGTATCAACCGCTTTGCTGGTCAGATAATTGATGTCTTACACCAGAATCAACTAACCGCCGATCTTATCCTGAACCTTCTCAAGGACGTTTTTGATGTCTTTCTCAACAGAGGGTGCACCTCCTGAGTTAGAAGGCCGCTTCATCTCGTTGAGACCAGCTTTACCTTGTACCTCGTTAAGACCACCACCTTTGGTCTTCTGCTGTGTTTCGCCAAGCGAGGGGGGGTGATCGGTTGCGATCGCATCGCGTGATTCTTGCTCAAACTCTTTTGCTGCTTTGTTGGCCGCTGCGTTGGGTTCGTTCCTCATGGGTGCTGCAAAAGCAGGGGTAACGTAAGAAAACAGCAAGACGGCACAGAGGCAGATCGTTACAAGGTAACGAAGGGGACGTAAAACCGTTAAAACATCTTTCATAGCAGGTTCCTCCAAGCTATAGAAGTTAGTGTTGCAAGGCCAGTTGATTAGGACAACTGAGCCTCTTCCATCTACCCAGATCTGTACACTGTCTCACATCTACACCTTGAGGGATTTACGGTACTACATAAAGCTAATTTTATCTCTCTCAAGGAAGAGCAAAGAGGTTAGGATGTCGCTCGTGCAACAGTTCGACTCGCTGCAACGCTTGTGTCTTTCTGTCTGCTGTTGATTCTAGGAACAAAGGAGTACGCTATGCAAAACCGATTTCTGCTGAGTCAGGTTGCTGGTGATATCTTCTATACATTGGTATCTAAACTAGACTTGATACCATTGTCTTGATTGGCTTCTATTTCTGTAATTCTAACCACTCTACTGTGATAGAAATTCAATGTTTGGAATAAGCGGATCTTGAACAACTCCAATACCTGTAAAGCTCCAACGCTTAAGCAGGCTATCAATTTGCGTTCCGGAGATTGATTCAATGGTGAAGCGATCGACGACTCCTGAAGCATGAGCATTCAAATAACTTAGAGCATCAAAATGTTCTCGAAATAGAAGCAAAAAACTCGCATTTCTGCGCGCTTCTGTCTTCGTTTTGTCTTCATTATCTTGCTTTGTGTCTTCTCTTTGATGGGGATGGGCAACCAGGTAACTGCCGTCGGAGCGCGATCGAATCAGGTAATAAGCTTGAGAAAACATAATAGGGGAGTTGTTAGTTGTTGGTTGTTAGTTGTTAGTTAGGAAATAAGATGATTAGCTTGAGCATAAATTAGATAGACAACACTTAGGAAACATAAATGTAAAGCGATTGGAAACGCACTACCTGTAGATCTACTCAGGGCTATTTCATTTTAGGCATTGAGTCTATCAGGCAACGGATTTGACAACAGATGAAGCGGATCAGTGGTCTGCTAGTCGTGGAAAAAGCATCCGTTTCATCCGTTCTTCCCCGCTGCCAATTGGAATAAAATAGCTCTGTAGATCTACTAGAAGAGCTAACAAGTAACTACCAAAAACCAACAATTTTATAGAGCTACTAAAAAATCTAAAAACCAACCAATAAAAACCAACCACTTCGACTAATTTATGTCTTCCAGCTTAATCCGAGGATCAACCACTTTGAGGAGCAGATCTGCTAGCAAGTTGCCAGCAATCAGCATCACGGCACCCATCATTAGGCTTGCCATAACAAGGTATAAGTCTTGTGCCTGCACGGCTTGTAGAATGAGGCGACCTAAACCAGGCCAGTTAAAGAAAAATTCGGCAATGAAGGCACCGCTGAGCAAACTGGCAAACTCAAAGCCAAGCAACGTGATGAGTGGGTTAACGGCGTTACGCAGAGCGTGAACGTAAATCACCTTATTTTCTGGCAACCCTTTGGCGCGAGCCGTTTGAATGTAGTCTTGCCGCAGCACGTCAAGCAACTCGCCACGGGTGATGCGCTGGAGTCCCGCAAAACTGGTGATGCTGAGGGCGATCGTGGGTAGGATCATGTGCCACGCGATGTCAATGATTTTCCCAAGCGGCACGAGTTCGTCATGGTTGATGCTGGTCATATCGCCAACTGGAAAGAGCGGCGAGGTATTTTGCGCGAGAATCAACAGCAGTAGCGCGGTGATAAAGCTAGGAAAGCCTTGCCCTGCATAGCTAATGACTTGTAGGAGGCGATCGCTCCAGCGGTTTTGGTTGACCGCTCCAATAATCCCCATTGGGATGGCAATCGTCCATGTGACGAGCAATGAGGCGATAGCGAGGAGTAAGGTTGCGGGTACCCGTTCAGCAATAATCGAGGATGCCGATCGGTTATACAGCATGCTGGGGCCAGCATCGCCGTAGCGGACAATGCTCCAAAGCCAAAAGAAATACTGTTCTGCCCAGGATTTATCTAAGCGAAACTGTTCCCGTTTTTGCTCCAGAAATTCTGGCGAGATCTTTGGATTTTGACGATACGTATCTAAAAAGTCTCCAGGCGCTAGCTGAATAATGAGAAAGCTCAGAGCAGATGCTAAAAGTAAGGTGAGCAGTGCTTGCAGCACCCGCTTAACGATAAAGACAAACGTTTCGCTGGTTAAAAACGCTGTGAATGCGTCAACGCCTGAGGCTAGTCTGCTCCGATCGGCTGTAGTCATCGCTTTGCTATAGGTGATTCGGGCTGGGGTGATGTCTGCTAGCGATGGTCAACCTCTCGCTAACGTCCATGCTAATACTCAATGAGCGTGACGATCGGAACGTCCGGTAGTCGATCGCGTCCCTTTAAGTCTTTTAGCTCAATCACAAAGGCAAACCCTACCAATTGGCAGCCTGACTGTTGTACCAGCTTCGCGGTTGCGTTTGCAGTACCCCCTGTTGCAATCAAGTCATCCACAATTAAAATGCGGCAATCTGGGGGATGAAGGGCATCTTGATGCACTTCCAGACGATCCATGCCGTATTCCAACTCATATTCGATGGAGTGAACCGCAGCGGGAAGCTTGCCGGGTTTGCGAACGGGAATAAAGCCTGTTCCCAGCTTGTACGCCAGCGGTGCCCCAAAGATAAAGCCGCGTGATTCCATTCCAATAATAAAATCGGGTGCCAGGTCTGCACATTTTTCTGCCAGCGTATCGATGGTATAACGCAAGCCATGAGCATCGCGTAGAAGGGTCGTGATGTCTTTAAAGAGGATTCCCGGTTTGGGAAAGTCTGGAATTTCGCGGATGAGCGCCTGAATATCCATAATGCTGCAAGAAAAGGGTGATGGTTAAGTGGATGCGGGTTCTGAGGTTGCCGTAGCATCGTGCGATTGCTGTGTTTGGGGCCGCAACCAACTATGGATCGAGTTACCTAGACAGATTACCAGTTTGATCGACACTGAGTGTATGCGATCGCACGTGCAGTACGGTACTTTATGGTTGGTCTAGTGCGGGATGACGTATGCTACGGCCATAAGTGCAGTTAAGATTGGCTAAATTGTTCGAGGCTGATGAGCGCGCTTGTAGCCTGATCAGCAATCCATTGCAGCAATTCGGGATATTTCCGTGAAGTATTTTTTTCTGTCAGATGGCTGGACGATTGGCAGGGTTTGGGAACTGGGAGGGCTATGGAACGAAAGCGCGTGGAGACGCAAGCCTGAGATCAGTCAGATTAAGCTCTGCGTGTGGGAGCAAGGCGAAAAGCTCTGGCTCTACCGGGTTGAAGAGGCTGTTTTGATGGTTGAGGTGAAACCAGGGGATTCGACTCAGGTTGATGTTGCGACCCAGGCGATCGGTCAGGTTGTCTTGAAACGATTGATCACGGCTGACCAGGCCATTGAGCGACTGTGTGCCGCAGATGCCTATCAACCTGTGGCGTAACTGTCTTGAATGGGATAAACGCTATTTCTTTACGTTTGATTGTGGCGTGGCGATCGACTGACGCAACAAGGTGACTCGACGACTATCGACTACCATCGCCCAAAAACCACGCTCGGTGAGTGCTTGTAACGTTGTGTTGGCAAGGCTTTGGTCAGTTGTATGTACAGCCAGCAAGTAGGGACGTTGGCGGTAGGAAGCCAGCCCAATCTCTTTACCCACAAGCTGCTGTACCTGCTTTGCCAGTGCTGGCTTGCTGAAGTAATCCACTAAAACGGCGTACCCTCCGCCTAACGCTTGCGGGTTGTACGATCGCGCATCTCCAGGGGCGGACGATCGAGCCGCTGTACCACTGGGCAGGGGTTTCGTGGATGCTAGAGCAGGCGATGTTGTGGTAGAACCGGGCGCAGGCGAGGCTTGAGCCGCAGGTTCAGAGGGGCGAGCGACAAAGGCTGACAGCCCAAGCGAGTCTCGCATATAGTTTGCCCAGGCATTTGCTGCCTCAGCCGATGTGAAACCACCGACTCGTGTGACTACATCACTTAGGTAGTTACAGACGGTTACCGTTGCATTAGGGGGCAGAGTACGACGAACCTGCTCTTGGCTTTCAGAGGTTTTGCTGACAACAAGCAGCAGATACTCACCCGCGATCGGCGGTTGACAATTGGCATAGCCCGCTTGTGTAGGCGCATCTAACGTTGGCGGTGCTGGCGGAATTTGGGCGACGACGCTGGTGCTCATCGCTAAACTTATACCAGCAAGAAGTAGCAAACCGAGCCAAGAGGGAACCTGTCGAGCAATCTGAGACATGAGCGTTATGGAGAGAGTTGAATTGATGAGGTACCTCTCTTCGTGCTGGAAAGCCAATTTTACTGCTGGGAAGCCAATTTAGCACCCTTCACGCTAACTGGAGCTTAAGAAATGGCAGCTAGAGAGGCTAACGGCTGCGGAATGGTGTCTGAAGGAGCCTGGAACTCACCTGTGATCACGAATTCTAGCCGCAATTTTAACCAGGTAATGAACTGAGGATTGGTTGAAATAATAGCACTCGCGGGCTGAGGACACTTGGTTTTAATCGCTGCTAGCTCTGGCGCATTCAAAAATGCAGGTTCGTTCACGAGCCAGAAGTCAATGTCTTTTTCTTGCTCATGATAGTGGCGCGTGCGCTCTTTAAGCACTTCGTCGATCGGCTCTTCTTGGGTCAAAAAATGCTGGCTGGCAAGGACGTAGTAGTAGGTTTGCATGGTTAGGGAAAGTTTTGAGTTTTGAGTTTACTGGAGGGAAGTCAGGAGTCAGAGGGGAGTTTTGAGTTTTGAGTTTACCGCAGGGAAGTCAGGAGCTAAGATTCAGAATTTTAGTAGGTGAAGAGTTAGAGCTACAGCAAAATCATTGCTAACCGTCTCCAACTCAAAACTCTTAACTCAAAACTCTTAACTCTCGATCTCTCACTCTCCTCGAATCGCTTGTTTCATCTCGCGAACAGCGCGTTCCATGCCGACGAGAATGGCGCGACTAATGATGGTGTGCCCAATGTTGAGTTCTTCCATTCCAGGGAGGCAGGCGATCGGGTACGCATTCCAGTAAGTGAGTCCGTGTCCAGCGTTGACGCGCAAACCAGCAGCGATCGCCCGTTTGCATCCGTCTTTTAGAATCGCTAGCTCTTTGGCGCGACTGGTTTCTGTTTTAGCTTCCGCATATTGCCCCGTGTGCAGTTCGATGAACTGAGCGTGCAGGGCTGCGGACGCGTCAATTTGCCGGGGATCAGCGTCAATAAAGAGGCTCACTGGAATGGCTGCGTCTTGCAGCGTGGTGACAATTTGCGTCATCCGGTCTATTTGTCCTGCCACATCTAGCCCCCCTTCGGTTGTGACTTCTTCGCGCTTTTCGGGTACGAGAGTTACGTAGTCAGGCTTGACGTCGAGGGCAATCGCGACCATTTCATCCGTTGCAGCCATCTCCAAATTTAAGTGCGTTCGCACGGTTCCTCGCAGCAAGCGCACATCTCGATCCTGAATATGACGGCGATCTTCGCGCAAGTGAACCGTGATGCCATCGGCACCTGCCAGCTCTGCTAGAACCGCTGCTGCAACGGGATCAGGCTCTACAGTACGTCTTGCCTGCCGTACTGTAGCGGTGTGGTCGATATTAACGCCGAGTGTGGGCACCCGTCTGCTCCCAAAGTTTCTTGCACAGACCTCATCTTACCGTCAGGACTGGCGCGTGAGACAAAGTATGGAGAATTGGCTGCGATCGTTCGCTTTGACCAACATCATTAGGATGAGTAAGGGGCGTAGGGGAGGCAGGGGGAGCAGGGGGAGCAGAGAGGGCAGGGAGAGCAGGGAGAGCAGGGGAGGGTTGGGACGAAAGCTGAGCGCTGATGGCTGAGCGCTGAAAGCTGACCGCTATTCATAGGAACAAACGAATGGATCGATTGAATTTGCAAGTTTTCCAGCAGTTTTGGACGATCGCCAAAGCCTACTGGTTCGGGGAGGAAAAATGGCAAGCGAGAGGGTTGCTGCTGGGCGTGGTGCTGTTTTTGCTGGCGTATACCGGACTGAGTGTAGTGCTGAACAACAAGCGAGGGGTGTTGATTTCAGCCCTTTCTGCCAGAGATGAGCCGCGCTTTTGGGAAACGGTCGTCATCTTCATTGGGGTGCTGATCCTCTACGCGCCTCTGCTAGCGGGTTATCGTTATCTGCGCGATCGCCTCAGTCTGCAATGGCGACGCTGGCTCACCAATCGCTTTGTAGACAACTACTTTGACGATCGCGCCTATTACAACCTCAGCACCTCGGAGATAGATATTGACAATCCCGATCAGCGGATTGCGGAGGATGTGCGGAGTTTTACCCAAGAGTCGCTGTCATTTTTGCTGGTGCTGGTGGAATCGGTGCTGGCAGTGGCTGCCTTTAGTGGCGTGCTTTGGGGGCTTTCCCAGCCCCTTGTGTTTTTCCTGCTGCTGTATGCGATCGTGGGAACGCTGGTCACGACCGTCGTGTTTGGCAAACCATTAGTGCGGCTGAATTTTGAGCAGCTTAAAAAAGAAGCCGACTTTCGGTTTAGCCTGGTGCGGATTCGGGAGAATGCAGAGGCGATCGCGTTTTATCGCGGTGAGGTACGGGAAGCGGCGCAGGTCAAAGATCGGTTTCTGGAAGTCTTTGAAAACGTGAAGCGGGTGCTGCTTTGGGAACTAAACCTGAACGTGTTGACCAATGCCTATGAGTTTATTCCCTTCATTCTGCCTGCGCTGGTTGTAGCGCCCGCCATTTTTGCGGGTGAGCTTGAGGTTGGTAAAGTTAGCGAAGCGCAGGGTGCGTTCATTCGGGTCTTTTTCTCACTGAATGTGGTGGTTGCCCGTTTTCAGGCGTTGACGACGTTTGGTGCTGGCATTAACCGCCTGTATACCTTTGCGGCCTTTCTTGAGCAAACAGAGCCGAAGGCAAGGGAAGCGGAGGAAGTAGGGGAAGTAGGTTGCAAGCCAACGATTCAAACGACTACTGCCGATCGTCTGGCACTGGAGCATCTCACGCTGCAAACCCCCAGCTATCAGCGGACGCTCGTTGAAGACTTGTCGATCGACGTGCCGATAGGTAAGGGGCTTTTAGTCATGGGAGCCAGCGGCTGTGGGAAGAGCTCCTTGCTGCGGGCGATCGCGGGGCTGTGGCATTCTGGCAGCGGTACGATCGTGCGACCCAATGCAGACAAAATTCTCTTTTTGCCGCAGCGCCCCTACATGGTAATGGGTACTCTGCGCGATCAGATTCTTTATCCCAATACCCATATCGAAGTCGATGAGCCGCATTTAAAGCAAATTTTGGCGCAGGTGAATCTGGCGGATCTGGCTGAACGCTTTGGCGGCTTTGATGCCGAACGAGACTGGGCTGATGTGCTGTCGCAGGGAGAACAGCAGCGTCTAACATTTGCTCGCTTGCTGCTGCAAAAACCAGACTATGCCATTCTCGATGAAGCTACCAGCGCTTTAGATGCTGACAATGAAGAGCGGTTGTATCAACATTTGCAAGCGATCGGCACGACCTTTTTGAGCGTTGGTCATCGCTCAACGCTCACTCATTTCCATCAGTGCGTCTTAGTGCTCTCGCCCGATCAGTCTTGGCGGCTTGAGGCTTCTTGAGCGCGATCGCAGTCGATGGAGGACTCTGAACCTACGCATTCGTCTTCGTCCCATCGCCGCTGCTCAGAACGGGATAAATGTTGGTCAAGTGGGTTATTGCCCGGTCTTCAGGCTTAGTGAGAGAATGCTGTGATGCCTCGTCTGCCCTCTTGCACGATTGCAATGTTTGCTGAAATGTCTGCCAATCCCCTCTTCCAACTCGACTACGAACCCTCTCTCGAACGACTGGGTGATGATTACTACGATCTGGTTGCTGCGGCCGAGTTTCCAGCGCACATACTGCGCTTTCGCAATGACGATCTACTGCCAACGCTAGGGGTAGAGCCGCTGTTGGTGAGCGATGCTGATTTCATTGAGGCGTTTGGCACGTTTCAGGGAGTGCGTCCGTTCCTGGCGTTGCGTTATCACGGCTACCAATTTGGCGAGTATAACGCCTTCTTGGGCGATGGTCGGGGGTTTCTTTACGGTCAAGCGCGGGGTGCGGACGGCCTGTTGTATGACTTGGGCACCAAAGGATCGGGCACAACGCCCTATTCTAGAGGGGGCGATGGTCGCTTGACGCTGAAGGGTGGCGTGCGCGAAGTGCTGGCAGCCGAAGCGTTACATCGAGCTGGAGTTAACACATCACGCTGTTTAAGCCTGATCGAAACGGGAGAATCACTTTGGCGGGGTGACGAGCCATCCCCCACTCGATCGTCCGTCATGGTTCGCATGCAACAATCGCACATTCGCTTTGGCACCTTTGAGCGACTGCATGCCCTTGATCGCAAAGATCTCATCGCCATTTTGCTGGATCATGTGATTGAGGTTTACTACCCGCACTTGTGGGGTGGGAGCGATCGCTACGCCTTGCTTTATGCTGAACTGGTGCGGCGGGTTGCCGAGTTGACCGCACAATGGATGTCGGCTGGTTTCTGCCATGCGGTGCTGAATACAGACAACATGGCGATTACGGGCGAAAGCTTTGATTATGGCCCATTTGCCTTCATTCCTACCCTTGATCCAGGCTTTACGGCTGCCTATTTTGATCACTTTGGGCGTTACAGCTACGGCAGACAACCCGCCATTTGTCGCTGGAATTTAGAGATGCTACAACGTCCCCTGGCGCGAGTTATTTCTACCTCTGATTTAGAAGCAGGATTGGCACCGTTCAACACGCATTATGAGCAGGCGTATCGTCAACGCATGTTGAACAAACTTGGGTTTGATGACTCGAAGCAGCCAGAATTTGATGAGTTATTGAAACAGACATTGACACTTTTGAAAGAAACGCAGATTGGGTATCACAGTTTCTTTGCAGAGCTGGCGCAGCAATTCTCTAGAGATTGGCGTGAAGATGTTGGCAATATCTTCAGTCAAGCGACTGTTTCACTGGGTGAGTTTGCTACTCTCTGGCACAACTGGAAAAACAGCTATTTTATCGGTTTGTTAAAGCTGCCAGACGCAGAAATGGATGCGATCGCCATCCGCCTCCGCACTCATAATCCCATCACAACACCCTTGCGACCCGAAATCGAAACTGTATGGGACGCGATCGCTCAGCATGATGATTGGCAACCATTCTATACCTTGTTAAAGCAAATTCAAGCCAACTAAAAAACAGGCTGAATCAACAGCTAACTAAGATGAAAGAGCATCCTTTAGTGCCACCTCAGCTAGCGACACAGCGGCTCATAATACGGCTGGCAAACAAACGTGATGTGCATGAAATTGCACGTTACTACCGCACAAACCGAGCTTTTTTAGCACCGTTTGAACCGACGCGATCGCACGATTTTTTTGCTGAAGAGTTCTGGCGTGGACAAGTCGAACGGAATCTGATCGAATTTAACTATAACCAGTCATTAAGGCTCTTTGTTTTTGAACAAGAGAAGCCTGAAGTCATTATTGGTATTATCAACTTTACGCAATTCTTTCGATCGCCGTTGCATGGCTGTACGTTGGGCTATAGCCTTGCCGAAAGTAAACAGGGCAAAGGCTACATGACAGAAGCCGTTGGCTTGTCAATTCAGTATGTCTTTAATGAATTGAATATGCACCGCGTAAGTGCCAACTATATGCCTCGCAACCAGCGCAGCGGCAACCTACTCAAACGGTTAGGTTTTGTTGTTGAAGGGTACGCCAGAGATTATTTGCTTATTAACGGAAACTGGGAAGATCACATTCTCACTAGCTTGATTAATCGGCGCTGGCAAGCTGACTGAGCGTACAAAGCGCAGCATGCTTGCTTCTAAAACTAGAGTATGGCAATTTTCATGCAACTGCGGTACAACCGCGCTTAGGCAGTCAGGAGTTAGAGGATGTCTGAGAAGTGTCAGAGACGCTGCCTTCGCCCCCTCAATCCCCCAATTCTGGGGGACTTCCACCTCAGAACCCCTCAAATTTGGGGGGCAGGGGGGCGGTTCGGGTAGGCATTCATACCTTTTAAGACATCCTCTCAGGAGGTCAAGCCACTAAAGCGCTGGTGCAGAATGTTTTGTTTTAGTTTCGTGCATTGAGAACTACGATAAGGTGTCGATCGTCCCCACCCGTCTTGACCTTTGGTGCGAAAGTGCTAAATAGAGTTTTAATAGAGAAAGGAATCGCTAGCGTTTGAGCAATCCGTCTGTAAGCATTGAGTCATTGGCGCTCAATCGGTGACAGCTCCAGTTCCTGGTATGGACACTTTCCAATCATGTATCCAGTGCTGGCTGTTGATTGCCATCGTTGTTGACAGCGCTTACTGCGTAATGATTACAGATCTTCAGCGGTGCGTTCAAAGTGTCAAGCGATCGCCTGTTCTCTGGCTTTTTGCCGCTCTTGAGTAACTCAGACATGATTCTGAGTTCTCTGTCTACCGCTGTTCTGTTCGATTCAAGCAAACTTCGGTTTGAGCTCTAGATCGATCGCGGTAGTGCGCCAACGTTGCAATTTGCAGTGAGTAATCAACTGGATATGGTTGCTCAAGCAAGTTAGCCGCAGGCGAGGTTAGCAGCATCGAGTTAAGGTAACTTCTGCATGGAATGAAGTGCTGCCTAGCCACAGATACGTATGGGATACGCCCTGGCAGCTTTGTTCAAACCCCCGGATTTGAGGTTCTGTTAGACCATCTGACACAGAATTAAGTACACAAGGATCTATCGCTTCATGGAATTTTCGATCGCGGCCCTGCTGTCAAACTTCACTGATGACAAGCTCGTTGCTCCCAAAGTTTTAGAAAAAAAGCTGGATTGTCGCAACGACGAAGATTTGCGTCGGCTCCAGATTGCGCTCGATGCGCTGGAAAAAATTGGCATCCTGACCAAAGATCGGGGACGGTACAAACGCATTGTGGAAGATGGTGTTGTCGAAGGCAAGTTGCGTTGCTCTAGCAAAGGCTTTTGCTTTGCGATTCAGGATGTGGAAGGTGCCGATGACATCTACATCCGCGAAAGCCAGTTAAGCAACGCCTGGAATGGCGATCGCGTGTTGGTCCGGGTGACTAAAGAAGGCAGTCGTCGTCGCAGTCCCGAAGGGGAAGTGCGCTTGATTTTAGAACGCTCCAATCCCTCTGTGCTGGCGCGTGTGAAGAAGGCAGAGGAAGGCTTTCGCGCGGTGCCACTGGACGATCGCCTGCTGTTTGAAGTGCATTTGCAGCAGAATGGCGAGAATTTAGGAGACGCGATCGATCAGCTAGCCCATGTCAAGCTATTGCGGTATCCGTTAGGGCAAAACCCGCCCCTGGGAACAGTGGCTCAGATCTTGGGCACCGATACTGATGCCGCTGACATCGACATTGTGTGCTGCAAACACTACCTCTCTCGCACCTTTGCCGATGAAGTAGAAGCCGCTGCAAAGGCGCTTCCAACCAAGCTCAGCAAAGCAGACCTGAAAAACCGGGTCGATTTACGCAAGCTGACCACCATCACCATCAAAGCAGACAGCAGTCAGGCCAATACGGATAGTCTGGATGATGCGCTGACTCTGGAGCAGCTAGACGGGAACCGCTGGCGCTTGGGGGTACACATTGCAGACGTCGCGCACTACGTGGAACCAGATTCACCCATTAACCGTGAGGCGCGCAAACGCGGTACTTCTGTCTATCTCGGCGACCTGGTGATTCCCATGCTGCCCGATGCGATCGCCCACTCGCTCTGTGCGTTTCAGGCGGATCATGATCGGCTGGCCGTGTCTGTCCTAGTGACGCTTGATGCAGAGGGGCGTGTTCTGGAGTATGAGATTCAGCCAACGGTGATCAAGGTTGACTACCAGCTTAGCTATCAGCAGGCACAGGCCATTCTGGAGCGATCGACTGCAAGTGAGCAGCCTCCAGGGGTAGACATTCAAGCCCTTGCACCAGTGTTTGATTTACTCGATCAGGTTTCCTCGCTCAGTCAGGCGCTCAAGCAACAGCGGCATCAGCGAGGAGCCTTTGAACTGAACCTTCCCGAAAAGTTTAGCTCTAGCGGTGTAGTAGATACTGACGCACCGGATGCAGGCAAACTGGTCTTTACGCCAAAGTTTCATTACGACGATGAGGGCGTACTGGGAGCAATGGTCGTATCGCCTTCTGTCCCGACCTACGCGATCATTGCCGAACTGATGCTGCTGGCAAACCAGCTTGTAGCAGATCATCTGCAAGCATTGGGCGTGCCAAGCCTCTACCGCGTGCATCCCACGCCTGACCCAGATGATGTGCAGGAGTTGATCAAACTCTCCGTCAACATGGATATTGAGCTGCATCTGGAGCAAGAAGATGTTGTGCGCTCTGAAGATTACCAGCACTTTACGCAAAAGTTTGCTGAATCGGATGCCGAACGGGTCATGACCTATCTACTGCTAGAAACGTTGAAACCAGCGTTTTACAGCACCACGCCTCGATCGCACTTTGGTCTGGCACTGGAGCATGGCTATACCCACTTCACATCGCCTGTCCGTCGCTACCCCGATTTGCTGGTACAACGGGCACTGCATGCATTGTTTGAGGAGGGGCGCGATCGCAAATCCACTCGCTCTAAAGAAACCGTCAACCTCCGCAACAGTTCTGCTCACGGCAACATTAGCTGGAATGTGCTGCCACCCGAAATTCATCAAGAGCTAGAAACTTACTTTGCAGCTCAAGTGGTGCATCTTAGCGAACGCGAAAAAGTCGCGCAGGAAGCTGAGCAAGATCTGGAAGGCTTGAAAAAAGCCGAACTCATGCGAGAACGCACAGGTGAAATCTTCCACGGTCTCATTACAGGCGTTCAATCCTACGGGCTGTTTGTCGAAATTGAGGAACTGCTCGTCGAAGGCTTGGTGCATGTTAGCTCGCTCAAAGACGACTGGTACGAGTATCGATCGCGCCAGCAAACGCTGGTAGGACGTAAAAACCGTAAGCAATATCGTCTGGGCGATCGCATTGAAGTCCAGGTGAAGAGTGTTGATTACTACCGCCAGCAAATTGACCTCATTGCCGTTGGCGGCGGCAGCGAAGCCACAGATGATGAAATAAGTGCAGAATCAGTTTCAGTGCCTGAAATAGAATCAGAGTTTGATGACGAGTGATTGGTGAGGAGTCAGAGGGCAGGCGTTTGGGAAGTAGGGGGAGCAGGGGAGGCAGGGAAGCAAGGGAAGCAGGGGAAGCGTTGACAGTCATCAAGTTTCAGTCGTGCCCTGTCCCAGCACTGCTCGCCGCTTCACTGGTCACTGACGACTGTTGAAAAGGCAGAACGTCCTCGTCTTTTCCCATGCGCCCCTTGCCCCTCCGCTCCCCCCTCTCCCTTGCCCCCTCCGCTCCCCCTTCACCTTTACGCCCCTTGTCTTCCCCTTCCCCTTCCCGTCCGCTCATTCTGGGCATTACTGGAGCCTCTGGCCTCATTTATGCCGTTCGTGCGTTGAAGTTTCTTCTGGCAGCGGATTATGCGATCGATCTCGTTGCTTCCAAAGCGGTTTATATGGTGTGGCAGGCAGAGCAAAATATACGGATGCCACCCGAATCCCTACAGCAGGAGCAGTTTTGGCGACAGCAGGCAGGCGTAGAAAGCGCTGGCAAACTAACCTGCCATTCCTGGAATGATATAGGAGCCACGATCGCCAGTGGTTCTTTCCGCACGTTGGGGATGCTTATCTTGCCATGCAGCATGAGTACGGTGGCAAAGCTGGCGAGTGGACTCAGTTCTGATTTGTTAGAACGAGCGGCTGATGTCCAGCTAAAAGAGGGGCGGAAACTGGTGGTCGTACCGCGTGAAACGCCCTTCAGCCTTATCCATCTCCGCAATTTGACGGCTCTTGCAGAAGCGGGGGCGCGCATTGTGCCTGCCATTCCCGCCTGGTATCACAACCCACAGACGATCGAAGACCTCGTTGATTTTGTGGTCGCTCGTGCTCTGGATCAGCTAGAAATTGACTGTGTGCCGCTAAACCGATGGGAAGGACACTGAGAGGGTTTTAGTGGTTAGTTGTTGGTTTTTAGTGGTTCGATCGAGGCTGTTGTAGGGTAGCCAATAGGTATCGCGCTTAAAAAGCTAGCAGACTGATCTGTTAGCGTGGGACTATTGGTTGTAACTGGAGCACTAACAACCAACAACTATCAACTGTCTTCTCCACTCATGGCCCTTATTCGTCTGGTACTGCTGCTAGGACTGGCTGGAGGATTATTCCTTCTGGTGCAGTTCAACTGGTCGCCCATACAGCTAACGTTCTTGGGCATTCAAACGCCTGCATGGCCGTTGGCACTGTGGATTTTGGGCGCGATCGGGGCGGGTGTTGTGACCAATCTTCTCATTACCAGCTTGTTTGGCCTCTCAAACTATTTTGCTGTACGTGCAGCACGATCGCGCTTTCGCCAAGCTTCTCGCCCAAGCGGGTTTCAGTCGCGTTCTACGTCATCAGCAGAACCGCGATCGGCCTATGCTCGCGCTTCAACGTCAACGTCAACCGATGACGATGCTGACTGGAACAATTGGGACGGCTATGAAGAGCCAGCCGATCGTGCCTCAAGCCGTGTGAGATCGCCTGCAAACGATGACCCGATCGATGACTGGGAAGCGGAGCCTAGCGATGACTGGGAAGACGATGAACCCAGAGATACTCCCAGAGACACCCGATCGACTGCTGCCAGTGCTCGTACAAACTACGAGGCCAAGCAAGAACCAAGAACGAGTTCTCGTCAGGGGTCGGTGTATTCCTACAGCTACCGCGAGCCGAAAGACTCCGGCGTGGGTAAAGCTGAACCCGTGACGGGACAACCCGTAGTAGACGCAGATTACCGTGTCATCGTGCCACCATTTCGCCCACTGGATGCAGAACCAGCGCCTGCGTATGAAGAGCCTGCACCGACAGAAAGTGCGGATGATTGGTTTGAAGAGGACGACGACAATTTTGACGCCGATCGCATTTCAAGACGCGATCGCTAACCAATAGCGATACGTTCAGAGAGTAAGCGTAGTCGAACGTTTGTGGTTGACGAATGGCGGCGGGAGGAGGGGGAGGAGGAAAGTTTTGAGTTTTGAGTTTTGAGTTTGACTCCAATAGCTACCGCTAACTGCTGATCGCTGATCGCTAATCAGACCCTTGACTGGCAGCCACTGCGATCGCCTGCGGAAAGATTCGGTGTTCCTGGATATGGATGCGATCGTGCAGAGTTTCTAACGTGTCATCGGGGAGTACAGGTACGGCAGCTTGCATGATGATGCCGCCACTATCTACTTCTGGCACGACAAGATGCACCGTGCAGCCTGTGATTTTTACGCCTGCTGTCAGCGCTTGTTCAACGGCGCGATTGCCTTTAAAGCTAGGAAGTAAACTGGGATGAATGTTGAGCATCCGTCTGGGGAAGGCATTGATCAAAACGGGCGTGACGATCCGCATCCAGCCTGCCATGATGACCCATTCCACTTCATGCTGTTGCAGTGTTTCCACGATCGCCTCATCCAGTGCTTCTCGACTGGCAAACTCACGGTGATTTAGCAACACAGCAGGAATACCCCAGCGATCGGCTCTAGCCGCTGCTTTTGCACCAGGATTGTTGTAGAGCAAGACGTTTATCTGTGCGTTGAGGGTTCGATCTGCAATGGCTTGAGCGATCGCTTCAAAATTGCTGCCACTCCCCGATGCCATCACACCTAATTTCAACGGTGCGCCACTTTGGGGTGGCATTGCAGAAATGTCGGGTGACACTAAACTAGATGAACCGTTTGCGGTTGGGTTAAAAGTCATCAAATCATCTTATTTTGTCTGGACGGTAGGCGGCTTCAGCTCAGTGCCAGGAGGTAATGTGGTTTCGTCAGACACTTTTTGAAAGAGCGTGGCATTGTCGGTAAGAGCGGCGGGACGAGGCTTACCGGGACGAGTGCCCAACATTTGCAGGCGCAGTTCGCCGTCGGGTGTGAACTCAAACAAGGTTTCGACGACGGCCTTGTCTGCCAGAATGATATCTAGATGGATGGGTTGAGGCTTGTCATCAAGGCGGTACTGAAATTGACTGGCGATCGCGTTCCCCGATGCCGCTGTGCCGGAAAGAATGTACGCCTTGCCTTCTGGCGCAAAGACAAACATCACCATGTCACCATCAAGTGGTTCTTTCGTTAACCACTGGCCTAAGATTTTCTTAGTCACGGGAACCGATACAACCGGAATTTCAGGCTTAGCTGTAGGTGTTGAGGTCGGCTCTGCTGTTGCGAGAGGCAGAAGAACGGTTGTGAAGCCAGCCAAACTGAAGCAGCCGATCGCCAAACTGATCAGCAGACTTGCGCGATCGAGGGATCGCGTTACACGATGCATTTGAGCCAGTGGGTGCATGAACCTCCTGCCAGCAGATGATCAGCATCTTACCAGTGCTGCCAGCCGATCGCCCAACTGCTAAAATTCACACTGTTTGCTGGCGAGATACTATGACTGTCGAGAAAACACCCCTAAACGCGCGACTTGACTTGGATAACGACACCCTTGCTGCCTGGATTTTCCTAGCACCTGCCCTGTTGCTGTTGGGAGTTTTTGTGCTGTATCCGATCGCCTATCTTGTCTACCTCAGCTTTACCACTGGCAGTTTTACCAGAGCAGGCGTTCACTGGGTTGGCTTGAGAAACTACGGACGCTTATTGCTAAATCCCGATTTCGGTCAAATTGTGGGTAACACCGTCTACTTTACCGCTGCAACCGTGCTTCCCAGTTTGGCTTTACCATTAGGGTTAGCGGTCTTGCTCGATCGCGCGATCGTCCTGCGCGACCTTTTGCGAGTGGCCTATTTTTTGCCCTCCATTACATCTATGGTGGCGGTTGGGTTGGGCTGGCGCTGGCTGTTTCAAACCGAAGGCCCGCTCAACCAGTGGCTCGATATCGTTGGCATTGCTCCCATTCCCTGGTTGAGCAGTACCGTTTGGGCCATGCCTGTGCTGATTTTGCTCAGCGTTTGGAAGCAGCTTGGGTTCAATCTTGTTGTATTTCTTGCAGGGCTGCAAACCATTCCCAAAAGCCGTTACGAAGCCGCCGAACTGGATGGTGCAAACTCCTGGCAGCAGTTTTGGTACATCACGTTACCGGGATTGCGGTCAACCTTGATTTTCGCCGCTGTTACAACCGCCATCTTTACCTTACGCAGCTTTGAGCAGGTGTATGTCATTACGGGGGGTGGCCCACTTAATACCACAAACCTGCTGGTGTACTACATCTACGAGCAAGCGTTCGCTCAGTTTGATTTTGGCTATGCGGCGGCGGCAGCCACACTGCTATTAGGCACAACGTTTGGGCTAGTGTTTGTGCAGATGAAATTATCGGGGGAGGCAAAAGTCAGAAGCCAGAAGGCAAGCGTCAGGAGCTAAAAATAATCGCGCTGGCTCGGTTTCTCCTGCTACCCTTCAAGGTTCATCTGGACGCAAGGCAGCGATGCGATCGCGCTTCCCCCGTCTCTAAAGGCTTCTTTTTAGTGAGCGGCTTTTGCCCACTGGTTGATCGCGGCAAAGTCGATCCGCTCAGCGTGGCCCCAAAACGCTTCCAGGTTGTAAAATTCACGCTCCTGAGGCATCAGAATATGGACGATGACATCGCCGTAATCTTGCAGCGTCCAACTCCCTTCAGTCTGCCCCTCTGTACGAATGGGCCTACGCTGCAATGCCTCTTCTACGTTGTCTTTAATGGCTGCCGCGATCGCCCGTACCTGTGCTTTGGAAAAGCCTGTGACGATGACAAAATAATCTGCCAGCGTTGAAACCTCTGAAACCCGTAGGAGGGTAATATCAGCGGCTTTGCGCTCGTCAGCAGCCGTAGCAGCGGCGATCGCCAGTTGCAGACTCAAATCAGGCTCATTGACCAATGTGGTATCGTTTGCGGTGGTTAAGACAGATGCTAAAGATTCTTGAGCGTAGTTTGCCATTCAGTCTCCGGGGTGGTAGGTGGTTAAAGCTGGTACTAAAAAGAAAGGGCTTCGTATCGGTGCTTTAAGCGTTCTAGTGGGAGGGAAATTTTAGCGTAGGCGGTGTCAATGGAACTTAGTGGGCACGAGGCAATGGCAACTTTTTGTCCGTCAGTGCTAGTGCCCAGTTGCGGGTCAGCACCATGCGGGGATGAATTTGTTGAGCGCGAGCCAGCAAGTGGCGTAACGATTCATCACAGGTGAGCCAGACAGCGCGGTGGAGATGTTGCTGGCTGTTTCGACGCAATGCAATCAGTTTGGGTGTATCGCCTCGGCCTGGTTCCAGGCTATCGGCCAGAAAGACGACGCAACTCAAACCGCTCATGCCAGGGCATCCCAGCGTATGGTGACGAATAGCATCCAGCACGGCTTCATCGTGTATGCCAAACTCATCTCTCGCCACGATCGCCCCTACAGCCGCGTGAAGCAAATGTGGATTGGCGATGTCTACGGGGTCAAGCGCTAAATCCTCTGCTTGCGCCATCTCTAGCAAACGTTGAGGCTTAAAAAACTTGGCGAGGTCATGCATTAGCCCTGCCTGTGCTGCCTGCGCCGGATCAACATGATGACACACGGCAAGCTCAACGGCCATTTGTTCGACGCGCAGAATGTGCTCTAGCCTGCTGTTGGGAACATGCTTTTGAAGCCACTGAAGCACGCGATCGCGCAACTCTTTTGGCATCAACGAGGTTGGCTGGGGCGGAACCGCGTTGGCATGAAGAACGGAGCGATAGGACGCATCTTCGGCGATCGTCAAGTCTACAGGCTGCTTGGCGGCTTTCAGATGCAACGCACCTGTTGTGCCGTGAGAATCCAGATAGCCGTTGGATTCACCCATGCAAGCAAGCAACTCCTAATACGCGCTGGGAGGGTACAGGCTGAGCGTGACAATCGTGGTGAAGGGTTGAGAGTAAATTCAAATTCAAATTGAGATCGGCTTAACTCTTATTCTAACTCACCCCTCTAAATTGGATTCACCTGAACGATCGTCATTTCTGCTGTTTTACGGCTGCCAGAATGAACGCGATCGCCTCCTGGGTATGGCGCTCCACCATCGCAGGATTGCGAAAATCCCAATCGGGTGCAATATGTTTCACATTGTCATAGGTTGTGAAGTAAAAGTTGCACACTCCAGCGATGTTGATGGCGGTCAGCCAGGGATCGACCGCACGGAACGTACCATCTACCATCCCTCGTTCCAGAATTTTAAGGAGGTAGGCAAAGGGGGCCTGCCAGTCTGCCTGAGCAAAATATTTTCCCCGGTTTTGACTCGCTTCCTGAAAGAGAATCATTTGCTGATAGGGATGGGCAACTTCATGGGCGATCGCGCCTTTTACCAACATTTCCAGCGCTTGTTCGGGAGCCAATTCGTCCAGTGGTAATTGCTTGAGAGCATCTAACAATTCATGGGCTGGACGCTGTAAAACGGCCTGATACAAGCCCTCTTTATTCTCAAAGTAATAGTAAATCATCGCTTTGGTGACACCTGTCCCCGCCGCGATCGCGTCCATGCGTGCGCCACTCAGCCCATGCCGCGCAAACTCCTCCTCTGCCGCATTGAGAATCTGCGCTTTCGTCGCCTCTGAGTCACGCGCCTGACGCGGTTTGTTGAGCGATCGAGTTGATGGTGTTGCTTTACTTAAACGACCCACAGTACTCCGACATTCGACAGACACCATATCTTAACCAAAGTTTGTCCCCAAAGGTTTGTGGACAGCAATCTCGGCGCATGAATATAGGTGCTACCAACAAATTGAAGGCTAACAAATTGACAAGCAGGCCTTAATCGCCCATACTAACTAACTGTTTAGTTAGTATTTAACTTTGGGAGGATATCATGAGCCAGATGTTGCAGGGCGCACCCTGGTTACTCGCGCACACGTCTATGCTATCAGCCAATCAGCCGAGAAAAATCTCCTTGTACGGGACTGATTACGTGCTTTGGAAAGACTCGGCAGGCAACATCAATTCGTTACCAAACGCGTGTCCGCATATGGGAGCGATGCTGTCTGAAGGGTGGTGCGAGAAAACCGATCGCCAAACGAGCGCAGTGGTTTGTCCCTTTCATGCCCTTGCGTTCGATCGGGATGGTTGCACCGTTTTGCCCGGTTCCAACAAAAAAACACTGCCGCAGTTAACGCCTCTGGAACTCATCGTGCAAAACGATTTCATCTGGTCTTACGGCGGTTACGAACCAAAGATGCCGATTCCGACAATTTTGAATGAGATTGCAGAGCAGTACACGTTTATTGGACACACCGCTGATACCAGCGTGACAACCGATTTGCTATCTATGCTGCTCAATATGCATGACTACAACCACCAAAACGGCACCCATCGGCCGTTGTTTCGGATTGAGGAAGTGCAGTTTGAACAATTTATCGATGACGGTTATCGATCGCACGCCTTCTATAACATGCCTACTGCCGCTACGAGTTTGAGTGAAAAACTCACCAATCCCATTCTGCTCACGCTGCCTAAAGTCCTGACGGCGCATTTAGAAAATCACTTTCCGTCACTCGTGATTTTTTATGGACAAAGTGTGTTGGGCAAAGTCGCCCAAATTCACATTTTTGTACCAGAGTCTGAGACGCAGACGCGCACCTATGTACTGATGTATGGTATTAGCAAACACCCCCTCTTCAATTCGTTGGGCAAGCAGTTTCTCAATCTAGCCAAGGTTGTAGTTGAGCAAGATTCGGCGATTTTAAGCAAGATTTATCCCCACACTCCTCAACGCATCAAGTTGAATAACGAGGTGGGCATGGATTGGGTACGGCGAAACTTTGAGCAGTTTCCTGAGGCGATCGAACCCAATCTTTCTAGATAACTTGAGTACTTTTGAATCGCAACGCACCCTATGGCAGCCGCTAAATGGCTTAGAGTTTCTCTATTAACCTGAGTTCATTGCTACGGGTTACGTCATGTGTGCTGCATAGACTAATCACCCAAGCAGCCACTTAACCTTTAGCTCATTCCTCATCCCTTCTCCCTATGGGTGCTTCATCACAGCCATTTCAAGCCGTTCTGGATGATTTGTATCACAAATATAAGGGGCTAGATGATGGCAAGGTTGCTAGCTACATTCCTGAACTGGCGAAGATGAACCCAGATTGGTTCAGTATTTGTGTCGTAACCGCTGATGGTCGAACGTTTGCGGTTGGGGATGCAGAGCAGCTTTTTACCATTCAGTCGATCTCAAAAGTCTTTGTGTACGGCTTGGCGCTGGAGGAGCACGGACGCGAAGCGGTGTTGTCAAAAGTGGGAGTAGAGCCAACAGGTGATCCCTTTAACTCGATCATTCGGCTGGATGAACACTCTAAACGTCCTGATAACCCAATGATCAATGCGGGCGCGATCGCCACAACCAGCTTGATCAAGGGCAATGGCCCGACCGATCGCCTGAATCGACTGCTGGATATGTTTTGTCGCTACGTCGGGCACGATGTGTATATCGATATGTCGGTGTTTCTCTCTGAGCGAACGACGGGGCATCGTAATCGAGCGATGGCCTCCCTGATGCGCCATTTTGGGATGATTGACGATCGCATGGACGAATCGCTGGATCTGTACTTTCAGCAATGCGCCATGATGGTGAACTGCCGTGATTTAGCCGTGATGGCAGCAACTTTAGCCAACCGGGGTGTGAATCCACTGACGGGCGATCGGGCGGTTCCCACTCGCTACATTCGTGACATCCTCAGCGTGATGTATACCTGTGGCATGTACAACTTCGCAGGCCAGTGGGCTTATACTGTGGGCATTCCCGCCAAGAGTGGCGTGTCAGGTGGTATTATTGCGATCGTCCCTCGACAGGTGGGCATTGCTGTTTTTTCGCCGCCGCTCGATACACACGGCAATAGTGTACGCGGCATCAAAGTCTGCGAAGAACTCTCCCGCCAGTTTGAACTTCACATGTTCGATCCACCGATGGGTTGCTCACACTTGCTGGAACAGTTGGAGGGGAAGGATGAGGGATAAGGGAAAGAGTTTTAAGTTTTGAGTGGAAGAACTATCAGCAGTCAGCGGTTAGCTATCAGCCGACTCCCGACTCCTTTCGTATGCCTTTTACCTTTTACCCTCTGCCTTAATCCTGAAACTGCTGTGTATAGAAACGAGCGTACCGCCCGCCTTTGTCTAACAGCTCGGCGTGGGTGCCTGATTCGACGACCTGACCTTGCTCTAGTACCAGGATGCGATCGGCACGGCGAACGGTTGCGAGTCGATGAGCAATGACAAAGACAGTCCGATTCTGCATCAAGCGTTCGAGTGCTTCTTGCACCAGCGCTTCCGATTCAGAGTCGAGCGCAGAGGTGGCTTCATCCAAAATGAGAATGCGCGGGTTGAGCAGCACGGCACGCGCGATCGCCAACCGTTGGCGCTGCCCACCCGAAAGGTTAACGCCCCGCTCACCCAACCAGGTTTGATAACCCTGCGAAAATTCGGCAATGAACTGGTGAGCATTGGCAATTTTGGCTGCGTTTTGCACCGCATCCAGATCAAGATCGGCCTGCCCAAAGGCAATATTTTGCGCGATCGTGCCTGAAAAAAGAATGGTTTCTTGCGGCACAATGCCAATCTGACGGCGCAAACTGCTCAGGGTGACATCTTTAACATCCACGCCATCAATCAAAATCTGCCCAGCTTGAGGGTCATAAAAGCGGGGCAGGAGATTTGCCAGAGTGGTTTTGCCTGCTCCAGAAGAACCGACCAACGCGATCGCTTCCCCAGGAAGTGCCAGTAAGCTCAAGTCTTTCAGGACGGGTTGGTCGGGCTTGTAGGCAAAGCTCACGTTACGGTATTCCACTTTGCCTGTAACGGGAGGTAGTATGCATGCGCCTGCTTGCTCAACGACGGTGGGCTGAATGTCCAGTAGCTCAAAGATGCGATCGAGGGAGGCTTCTCCTTGCTTAAATTCGTTGTAGTTGCTGGTGATCAGTGAGATCGGGTCGATCAGCATTACCACCGCCGTCAAATAGCTAACAAATTCTCCCCCGGTCAGATTCTTTTGCGATACCTGCCAGCCACCTAAGAGCAGCAGAAAAAGCAGGCTCAACGATTCGAGAAACCCAACGACAGGCATTTGAATCGCCTTGAGCTGTTCTGCTCGAAAGCGTGCCCGTCGGTTGCGCTCGGCCTCACGCCCAAAGCGATCAACCATATAGTCTTCCGCTGCAAAGGCTTGCACCAAACGCATTCCGCCAAAAACCTCTACCAGCAAGGCGGACAGGTCAGACACGCGACTCTGGCTGCGATAGGAGAGCTGGCGGAGTTGCTCACCAAACCAGGTAATGAGCAGTGCCATCAGGGGCGCAATAATCAGCGTTGCCAGTGTTAGCTGCCAGTTCAGATACACCATGTAGCCCAAGACAACCACCAGTTGCAGGACGCTTGGCACAAATTGATGAAAGACTTTGTTGACGACTTCACCAATGCGATCGATATCCTCCGTGAGCCGATAGGCCAGATCCCCACTTTGAGCCGTTTCAAAGTAGCTCAGGCTCAGCCGTTGCAGATGGGCGTACACCTGTTTGCGCAGATCAAGAGTGATAGCTAGCGCGGCTTTTGCCATCAGCGAATCTTGTCCGTAGAGCGCAATTTTTTGTCCTAAAAAGACAATGGTACTGATGCCAGCTAACTGCGCGATCGCCAACACGTTGCTCTGCGCAATCAACACCGTCATTTTGCCAGCAATCCACGCTAGAACAGGCCAGATGGCTGTGAAAATGAGCGTACAGAACAGTGCTTGAATGATCGTGCGGCCATGCGGTCGGATGTAATCAAGAAGCTGCCAGTAGCGATCGCGTGCGTTCAAGGTTTGTTTGCTTTGCTTTCTTGATAAAGGTGCAAGATCGATGGGGCAACCGAGACAACGATAATGACCCCAAGGATTGGCAACAGATACTTATCGACATCGGGAATCGTTTTGCCCAGAAAGTAGCCTAACAGCGTAATGCCAAACGTCCAGACAAAGCCGCCAATCAGGTTGTAAGCAATGAACGTGCGGTAATGCATCGCGCCAATGCCTGCAACGATCGGGGCAAAGGTGCGGACGATCGGCATAAAACGTGCCAGCACAATAGTTTTCTTACCATGCTTGTCATAGAACTTTTGGGCTGTATTCAGGTGTTTTTTGTGAAAGAGCCAGGAGTCTTCCCGACGGAACAAGCGACGACCAAATTTGTGGCCCGTGATATAGCCAACATTATCCCCCACAACGGCACAGATAAAAGCGCCGACCACGAGAAGCTGGATATTGAGCAAGTTCTGGGATGCCAGGATGCCTGCTGTAAACAGCAAACTGTCGCCTGGTAAAAAGAACCCGATCAATAACCCCGATTCTGCAAACACCACTGCCCAGATCGCTAGATGCCCACCCCAGTAACCGAAGGATGTTAGAAGTTGCTTTAAGTGTTCATCCATAATCTTCAATCTCCCGATGTACGATTTGAGCGTGAGCGCTAAAACGTCATTGTTCTCTATAACGAGTTACTTTATGGGACTTTATGACAAGGTGGCGCTACTGTAGTTCCTGTCTGCCACTATTCTCTCAGTCGCTTCTGGAGGTTTAATCAAACGGGTCCGCTCCAAAAGCGGCTGTAGGCTAGCTTCTAGAGCTAGCTCAACTAGTAAGTCGCCTTGCGCTGCTTCCGCCAGATAGCCCAACCGATAACGGCCACTACGAGTCCCAGCAATACCACTTTTGAAACGGGCGCTAGATAAAGTTCGACCAGACTGTAGTTGCTGCCTAAGAAGTAGCCAAGCGCTGTGAGTAACGATACCCAAAGCGCTGTTCCAATGGTGGAGTACAGCAGAAAGAGTCCGATCGGCATCTGATTAATGCCTGCAGGGAGTGAAATCAGCGTTCTCACACCGGGAACCAGGCGACAAAGCAGCACCGTTTTAGCACCATGACGGTTAAACCAGCGATTGGCTTTGTCGATATCTTTGCTGGAGAGCGTCAGCCATTTACCATAACGATCGGCTAAGCGTCGGAGCCGTCGTTCGCCTACAAGTTTCCCAGCGTAATACCAGGGCAAGGCTCCGACCATCGTGCCAACAATGCCAGCTAATACGGCTGGTATGAAGCTCATTTTACCCTGCGCAATTGTAAACCCAGCCAGGGGCATAATGAGTTCCGACGGAATTGGCGGAAACAAATTCTCCAGGAACATCAGTAGCCCAATCCCCAGGTAGCCCAGGGATGTCATTGTTTGGGTAATCCATTCGGTCATGAAACGCTCTACAGATGAATGACAGATGAATGGCTGGTGCCTTGATCGCTAAGACCGCCAGACAGGACGCGATGCGATCGCATCATCAGCTCAAACGCAATCTCAGACAGTTCAGAAGGCTGGTTTCAAGTGGTTTCCGACCAACTTCCGCTAAACTTTAGCAGGTTTCACCGAACGAAGAATGAGATTACCCCCATTCTTCACTACAAATTTGTCGTGCTCAGGAAAATAAAACAGCAACTTGATGTCGTTAGACGCAAGCGGCTGTTCACGTACTGCTTTTGGGTCACTAAGGGCTGTCATCAATCACTCTACACATAGTGTGTAGCAAGGGTTTTAGCTCCTAGTCTGGTCCACAAGGACGGGCGCGGCCATGCTAATACCCAAGGCTTCTGAGCTTAATTGATGACGCGCTCTAAGCTTTTTTCAGCCAGCTAAACATGGCGCGTAAATCTTTACCCACAGCCTCAATGGGATGCTCGGCTTCCCGACGACGCATAGCTGTAAAGCCCGGTTTACCAGACTGGTTCTCCAGCACAAACTCGCGGGCAAACTGACCCGTTTGGATTTCGTGCAGAACTTTCCGCATCTCGGCGCGGGTTTCATCATTGACGATGCGAGGGCCACGCGTAAAGTCACCATACTCCGCCGTGTTGGAGATACTATCGCGCATCTTTGCCAGCCCACCTTCGACAATCAAGTCCACAATGAGCTTGACTTCGTGCAGACATTCAAAGTAGGCGACTTCTGGCTGATAGCCAGCCTCAACCAGCGTTTCAAAGCCGGATTTAATCAAAGCCGTCAAACCACCACAGAGCACGACTTGTTCGCCAAAGAGGTCGGTTTCGGTTTCTTCGCGGAAGGTGGTTTCGAGGATGCCTGCACGGGTGCCGCCTACGCCTTTTGCATAGGCCATTGCCCGATCGCGTGCCTGACCCGAAGCATCCTGAAAGACCGCAAACAGGCAGGGAACCCCTTCGCCTTGCTCGTAGGTGCGTCGCACAAGATGACCTGGCCCCTTTGGAGCCACCATCACGACATCAATGTTGCTGGGAGGAACCACCTGAGCGAAGTGAATGTTAAATCCATGCGCAAAGGCCAGCACCTTCCCTTCAGTGAGATGAGGCTCAATTTCATTGGTGTAAACCGTTTTTTGCACTTCATCCGGCAGCAAGATCATGATGAAATCAGCCCGTTTGGCAGCTTCATCGACCGGATATACGGTCAGCCCAGACTCCTTTGCCTTAATCGCTGACTTGCTACCTGGATACAGCCCGACGATGACGTTCATACCGCTATCTTTCAGGTTCAGCGCGTGGGCATGACCTTGGGAACCGTAGCCGACGATCGCGATCGTCTTTCCAGCCAGCAAATCTAAATTGGCATCCGCGTCGTAATACATCCGCGCCATAGTGGGAGTCTCCTTGCAAGGGTCGAGTTCTGTGCGAACTCAAAATTTTATCAGATCCCAGGGGACAGCGGGGAAGGGGGAGAGAGAACCGGGTGTACAAAAAAAAGCGCGGCATCTCAGAAATTAATGGATTTGAAGCCTCAACCGTGGGCTGGAAACCCTGATATATCGATGGCATTTTTGCCGTAGTACAAACATCCCGCGCAAAATTTCGTACACCCAGAGAGAACCTTTCCTCTCATACTGATTGTGGACATGATAGGTTAAACCATTACACAGTGGGCAGTGAGCCACGGAGTAGGTTGAGGATGATTTGTTGAGCCGCCTATCAAGACTCCAGCCTCGTAAATTCAGGTCGGTTTGGTTGGGAAGTAGATGCTCATAAATCCACAGTGCTGACCTCACTATGCTCCTGGCTCGACCTGAATCACCAAAAACAGGCAAGAGACGAAGTTGTGAAACTACAGCACCTTGTGTTTTTCAACACATTTTTAGCATGGATAGCTCCTCAGAGCATTGAATAAATTGGATAATCTATATGACTACTGAGTGTTTTTTAATCTATTTGATTGTTGAAAATTTAAGTTTTTTTACTGCTTCCTATTTTCAGAGAAAAGCTTTACAATTCCTCTATCAAGAATTTGAATCATTCATAATAGAAATATAGGTATGTGCATTTACTTTCTTTTCTGGTCTTCTCTGAATTTTTCTACTACGACAATGTTTCTTAAGCTAAGTAGGGAGGAAGTATGCCATCTAGAGAGGTAAGGTTGCTTGGCACTACAGTTCTTGCTGTAGGAACTTTCACAATTCAACTTTTTCAGAAGACAAAAAGAGGAGAATCTTTAGGTAGTGCTATCCAAGCGTCTAGCGCCATTGCTATCGGTTGTCTTCTTGGTGGTCTTATTGCAGCGTTCTGGTTCGACTCTTGAGAAATGAGTCTATTAAGCCCATAATCTCATAAGGTGCTGTATCAAAATGTTTTAATGGTGTTGCCTTTAGTGGCACGGAAAACTTTTGAGGCACTTATCAATAAAAGATTTTCCACAAGATGTCTACCTGGTGTTTTTCAAAAAATCGAGCGAGAGCTGTGGGTTCTAGCCCTCGATTTGTTTCTCCAAACTGTTCATTGTGAGACTCAAGGAAGTTTTCTTTATTACATAAGTATTGCCACGTCTAACTAAGCACTGCTTTAGATTTCTTGCTGGTTAGAAATGCTCATTTAGTAATTATTGCTGGCTTCTATCTTTATTTAAAGTGATAGAAATGATTGTTTGATTTCAACTGCAACTAATTTATTTCAGGACATATAATGAGTAAGATCAAGTGGGTACTAGGGTTTGACGGAAATTGTTACACCTGCTCGAAGATAGCGCGAAAAATTGAGAGTATTTCAGAGGGAAAAGTGACTGCTCAAAGTCTCCATTCTCCCCAAGTGCGTGCTTGGAATGTTCAGACGAGTAGGCATAGTACTTCGCTTATACCAGTACTTCTTGAAATTAAGGACGAACAGGTTTACAGATGGATAGGGTGGCAAATGTCCTGGCAATTGCTACAGCTGCTTGGTCTAAGGAAAGCATGGCAAATTGTTTGGACAGTAGGAAAAAGTGACCTAGCGGAAGAGCAGTCTACAGATCCGAAACGTAGGCGATTCGTAAAATATTTAATAGCTAGTATGTCATTAGCGGCAATTATATCTACAGGGAGAAAATCTTTCTTTTCTAAAGCAGTAGCAGCAGATTCACCATTTCATAAATTTACGGTTTTGTCAGCTGATGCTACTACACACATTTAACGTTAGCATCTAAATTAGTTCAAGACAAAAGAGTCCATCAGCTTAAAGAGTATCTTCTTTCCGAAGGCTTTTCCGCCCAACGTACCCCACAGTCGATTGTTGTTGTACAAAACTCACAGCTACTACGTTCAGTTTACGTTCAAAATTACGTAGCTACAAACAGAGCAAGTGCTTCAGTTTTATATGGTATTGAATCAACGGGCGAAACATGGACACATGCTGTAATCACTGCCCCAAGCAGAGTAATCTACGGTCTTGAAATCATTGATGACAAAGTGCATGAAGTAAAGCCCTTAACGGTTGCTAAGTATGCTTCTAGTAATAATAAATCACTTCAACTGAGTCAGGATTCTCCTACTCCTGGACAGCCACAGTGTTATATATGTACTATATTTGTGCCACCTTGTGCGCAGTGTCACAGGGAATAGCTTGTGGTGCAATTTGTGGTCCAGACGCAACATGTAATGTTCTTTGTAATGGCATGTTCATTCCCGTTTGCAATGGTTGCGGTAGCGGTTGTACTGCCTTAGGGTATTGTCCACCGACACCATCTATACAAGGTGGACTATGTGATGGTGTATTTTATATTGTTCAAGCTTCGGTTACAGCTACCTGGAGAAGCCTTGCATCAGGAGCAACGCTTTCAACTCGCACAATTATTTTTGAAAATGTTATTCGTGGTCCTGTTAGTGGCACAGTGGCTCTTAACAACACAAGTTATCGTCAGGTTCCAGATGGGTTTAGTTTCTACGGCTTTGAACTTCCTACACTCGTGACACAATCTGGAGAGAATCCTATCGGTGCTAATAACAATGGCTCAAATTCAACCTCAAACATAGTTTCTATAACTGACATTATCGGTAGCTTTAGTGCAACTTTTGGTGTTCGATGTGAAGCTCAAATAAACGACGCGTTTCTTGTCAGTGTTAGACGATCAGATGGGCAAGATGATACCTGCGACTAAACTCTTGAAAGACTGACTTCACATTATTATTTTATTCGTTTTAGCATAGTTCAGTTTAAGTAACATTTCAATTTTAGTGATCGACTCAGTGCATAAGCAGTAGGTTTTGCTTTCTATAGACGTTGATTTGATCTTACTTGCAAGCTTTTTGAAAAAATAAAAATACTCCTAACTTTCCTTCATGGTCTGTGCACTCAACATATAAATTAGATACTCCCGCACTCTGGATCGAAAATAATAATGCATTCATATTGTATGAATTCATTTGCATCTCTGGATCTCGATTTGGCAAAATCCTTAAAAAAGCTGGCTCAATAGGTGTTGCGGGGAGGTAAAACGAGGAAGCATAGACTAAGATGCTTCCAATCGGAAGCACTCCATTTACTACCATGCTGAACCTGAACTTAACGCATCTGATGGACGATGCCAAATG